>ERZ1023263.12-NODE-12-length-161689-cov-73.410223_pt1 | contig 161689 bp, 148 predicted proteins | sample MGYA00380461_ERZ1023263 | MGnify/ENA primary metagenome ERZ1023263 (study PRJEB33173, sample SAMEA4830316) | metagenome | study: EMG produced TPA metagenomics assembly of the PRJEB25223 data set...
CAAGCCAAACTGATTGCAGGCATCACCGCTGCCTTTGCTGGTGAAGATGTCAATGTGGCAGCGGAGGCGGTGGAGTGGAATGCTGTTGAAACTGTATGGGATATTGCAAATATTGGGGTAGGAGTAGCTTCATTTGGATATAATATTTCAGAAGGAAATTATGGCTCTGCAACAATTGATGGTGTGGGGTTAATATATGATGGTGTTGCTACAGCATTACCTTTTCTGCCTGCTGGTGCATCTGCAGTTATTAAAGTAGAAAGAGCGACAGAGGCAACAAAAAACGTTATTAAAGCAGAAAACTTTTTTGATGGAGCTAAATACACACAGAAAGTAAAAATACAAGCTTCTTCAGGTGATTATCACTCATTTCCACAATCAGTAGATGGGTTTGCTAAACACGGAACTGTGTTAAAAATCACTGGAAAAGATGGGGTTGTAAGAGACAAATTAGAAATACCTGGAAGCTATAGAGGCAAAAAAGGTGTTTTTGAATATATCAGAGAGCCAAATGGTAATATAAACCATAGATTGTTTGTTCCAAACGAAAATTGAGGGTGGTTGTAAAGTGAATAAGAAAATATTAGATTTTTACATAAAAGTTGGTAGCAACTTAGACAGTAAAGGTATAAATGAATTCGTAATGCCGCTAGAGTTAATTCAAGATTTTTTTGTTTTGTGTAATGATGAAAAAATTTTAATATTAGGCGGTGATATATACGAGAAACTTCAAGATGGTCAATTTGTCGCCACTTATGATAATTGGTATTATGAGGGTTATAATTTTTCAGAGAGTATCGAAATAGCAAATATATATTTAAACAAATTAAATGAAGAAAATTTGTATGTATCTTTTATTTTGAACAACTAATTGTTTATTTTGCCGTTAAAATCAGGAGCAACCAGTGAAGCGGTCGTCCTGCCTTATCTGGTTTCTTATTTAATACCAAAGATCCAGAAAATCTCACCCAAGATTAAAAAGAAGTAGAGATTGCCAAATGGGATGAAGGTGGTGTTTATCGCACTGCACTACATACAGCAATGGGACCGCTTGTAACAGGCACTGCTCAGGGTAGACTATCAGCAGGCATTGGTGCAACCGTTGGCGGTGATACTGCAAGTACTGCTAACAATGTGGGGCAGGTTGAGCGGAATTAGGAATTATTTGAGTAACATTAGGCAGACCATGTTTGTCAAGTAAGGTCATACCTTGTTCTAGTAAAGAAGCTTTAAGCCAGCCAATACCTTCTACCCAAAATGGATGTTCTTTAGTGGTTTTAAAGGTTTTCTTTCTTGGTTAAAAGTGGCATATTGAATGGTATGAGCCAAAGCCTATTGATAGGTTTTAGTTTGGTAACATCTATCATGGTTTCTTGGCACCAGTTCTGGAGGGATTGATTGGTTAATACACATCAGTCGAGTTTACCAGTTTTTTATTTGCATAATCAGAAAAAATCAAGGATTTAAAATACAATTTTGTCATCATTGGACTTTTCTTCATTTAAAGATACTTCCTGAATTTCACTATTTCCAGATATCTTATAATATCCATTAAAATCATCATATGGAACAAAAAATGTGTCATTATGGTATTCTGAAAAATGCTTTAACTTGTCTAAGAATACAGAAAGATATATCTCCGCTCTATAAATCTGAAGTAAACTTTTTACAGAACCGCAAACATCTGATATAACGCATAAACATTCTATGTCGTCATCAATCAAAATTTCACTTAATTCACATAGTTGACAAACAAATATTTTTTCTTCATCTAAACAAAAAATATTTTGCATTAAATATTTAGCTTTACTTACATCGTATTTATTGTTAGAATAAAAATCTATCATTTGTTTAACTCTTGAAATATTTCTAAAACTTTATTTTGGGTAGTTTTATCTATACCCATATTACTCAATATCTGCTTGGATTTTTGACTATTACCAAATTGATTATAAACCCCCAATACTTTGTACTCAGCTCTATTTAAGGTATAAAATCCTGTGCCAGATATGGGGTACAATGTACCGTCATGATGCCCATAAATCCTACCATTGACATGGAATTGGTTATTTATAATGTTTGCTTTTCCATCTCTAATTGCTTGAACATCGGCAGAAATATCTACAGCTTTTCTGTTAACAACAGTATTTTTCTCTTTTGCAACACTCTTTTGAGTTACTTTATCTGCATAATGTCTTGTATTGATGGTTTTTAAATTGCTCAAGTCACAACACCCATCATTATGCACCCACACCCCATATTCGCCAATATGGTAGGTGTGGAAGTCTTGTACTTCAAAGTTGTAGACGGTTTCGGTGTGGTTGGGTGGCAGGTATTGGCTTATAACTTCCACTTCTTGATTGTTTCTATCAAGTAGTATCATGCCTTGTTCTAGTAAAGAAGCTTTAAGCCAACCTGTGTCTTTAATCGAAAATGGGTGTTCGGCTGTGGTTTCTAGGGTTTCTGCTTGTCCTTGTTTGTTTTTAATGGGTGCAACACATAGGTTAAGTTAGCAATGGCATACCCAGCGTATTTTGTCAAAATTTCTTTTTCTGTGCTTCAACTCAGTCTATATGCTAAGAATTTCACATTCTTGAATAAAATTTAATATAAAAGATTTAAAATCATCTAATTCTACCCAAAAATTAAATGCTATAAAATATCCGATTTCTTCTCCATTGGTAAATATACCAGTAGGCATTTTTATTTCCACCCATAGTGTATCTGAATTTGACTTATATACGTCTAATGTCATAAACATATCTACAGGATAGATATCAAAAATAATCTCTGTTTCTTCTAAAAATTTTTCAATATTATTAAGATTTTCATATTCTCTTTTAATATAATCTAAATTTTTATGGGAAATATACTTGTCATTAATAGATGTATGCTTATAGTCAATTTTAATAATACTTGTATTTAAGCATACATCGCATAAAAAACCAAAATTATCTTTCTTTATTGGTTTAAGTATAAGTTCTAAATTATTTTCTCTATTTTTTAAAATAGCCATTTCTCACCTTAATCTAAAGGAACACCAGAAAAACCACCATTATTGTTAAGCATACGCATCACTGCTCATCTGTTGGGTAGATTGGTTTTTGATTCATTTCCACCAACAGCTGTTACTAGTTGCCCATCTTTATTAACAATAATCACATCATAAGAACTGTCTTGTTTTTTCTTAACATAAACAGTTAGACCTCCTGGCTGATAACCTTTTTCGCTATAATTATTTACAATATCATTGACTTTTTCTTGGGTAAAGCCACGCTCATGAAATCTTTGGTTTCCATGGGTAGTTCCATCTACTCTAACCCCACAACAATCCGCATTATGCACCCACACCCCAAACTCACCAATATGGTAAGTATGAAAGTCTTGTACTTCAAAGTTGTAGACGGTTTCGGTGTGGTCTAGCTTTGTTTGGCTGATGATTGTAACATTAGGCAGACCATGTTTGTCAAGTAAGGTCATGCCTTGTTCTAGTAAAGAAGCTTTAAGCCAGCCAATGCCTTCTACCCAAAATGGATGTTCTTTAGTGGTTTTAAAGGTTTCTATGGAGTCGTTACTGTGTCTGACAACAACTTCATAGATTTCTTGATTGGGTGTGACTTTGGTGGCAATGACAGGACGGTAGTCATACTCATCGCCAAACTCTTGTCTTGACCAAATTAAATCACCATGTTCAATGGTTTCATCTCGGATGTGCCAATATCAAACGAGTATTTGGTTGATTATTGGTTTTATGTATCACCCATTTTTGTTATTATGAGTAATAGTATAATTCATTAAACCAATACTAACACTAAGAACATTCATATCATTTAATACTGGAAATTCGATCAACAAAATTCATCTCTGTTCTTATAAAAGTACAAAAAATAACAGATATTACAAATACAATAATCATACCCAATAATATATTTTTTTGTTTTTTAAATCTTAGCTTATCTTAATTTTTAATAATTATTTTGTTTCTTGGGGTATGTTTAATATCGTATTTAATTTTAAAGTTATATGGGTCATGAATTAATTTGTAATTTTCATTTCTTACAAGCCATGTCTATCAAAATTATTTTCTAATATTTTCTTGGTGTTGCTATTATAGTACCAATCATTATAATCTCCAATTACCTCAAGAGTAAATTCTCCATTCTTGATATAATAATAACATAAACCCTTTCCAGGAATTTTGTTTGATGAATCCTTTGAGCACCCTGAGTAGTAATCATTATTTACATCTTGAAGATGTGATAAATCGTTTGGAAATTCGCCGTGCAAGATTTTATATTTCTCTATATTTTCTAGTAAAAAATAAAATCTAATTTGTGTTTGATTTTTTGATTCTTGTTGCAATAAGATATTGTATGTTAACAGAATTATTAACAAAGCAAAACTTAAAATAATGAAATTTTTAGTTTTTATTTTAATTAATTTTGCCAATATAATATATGCAGAAATGATAATAATCCACATTGAGAATGCATAAAAATATGGTAGTAATTCTAATTTCATCATGTTATCTATTTTGTAAATAACGGGTTTATTGTTTTATTGGTTATTCCTGAATGTTTTCCCACATCCTTTTCTGGAAGATCTTTATAGTTCGGTGCAGTCTCAGGGCGGGTTGCTATTAAGTGATTATTCAAATAGCTCTAGATATTTGCTGACCAAAACTTATTTTTGATTTTGGGTCAAAATGATTTGCACCAAATAACGCCCCATAGTAATCGGAGGGTAGATCTTCATATGAATACGCAGAATGAGGGGCTTTTATACTATCGAGTTTTTCCTGTAAATAACCACGCTTCACCGCATGGTTTATAGATTTACTAACTATTTCTTGTTGCGTAAGACCTAAATAGGAGGTGGAAGGATTTTCCATCATTTCCTTTTTATAGCTATATGCCTCACTTGCATAAAATAAGAAATGAACCATATCAATCCAACCGCTTTTTTTGTAAGGAGAGATGATACATACAGGGTTGTTTCACCACACTCAATTTAGTAAAGACAACCTGACTTTTTTGCTGCTTGATTTGCTTGTTCTATTTTAAACAAATCTTTTATGTTAATATGCAAATTTCCAATCTTTATATTTTTTAAGGATATATAGGAGTGATAGTCCTCTATATTATTAAACACCAGTAGATCTCCAGTATTGTCCAAAATCGCATACATAATATCATTTGGAAAGTACTCAAACATACTACCTTGTGGTTCATCGCATATTTTTCCTTCGGTATAAATTATCAAGTGAATATTGTTATACTCTGCGCGGTTTATGATTGCTCCAATTACTTTTTCATTTTTTAGCGATAAGTACTCAAAAAATGTATTATCCATCTCAATGGCATAATAATCACCATTAAGCCGAGTCTCTCCTAAAAAAAGATTTGTTTATACGAATAAACAATTATTGTAAAAATTAATGGGAATAATATAAAAAATCCTATATATTTTCTCATTGTAATCCCTTAAGATTTTTTATTTTATTTTATTTTTATCAAAATTACCATATAAGTAGTTGGTCTGACAATAATTGTTTGTCGGCCATCAGGTAGGGTTTTCCACAAATCTCCAGTTATTTTTAATTCACCTAAATCATTAACATCAACTTGGGCAGTATTTAGAAGTTTGTTGTACTCATCTGAGCCTGATTTTATCTCACCTGATTCAATGCTTTGTTTGAGTTTTTCTGTAACTAACCAATCTCCAACCATCTCACCGATGATGGCACTTATATATCCTGATAGATAAATAAATATGTTTCTTTTTCTTGAGTGAGGCTTGAATAACTGGAAATATACAAGTAGGAATATATGTATATTACATAATCATTTGATTCATCATAATAGGCGTAATAGCAATAACCCCGACCATCTAGCATAGTCTCATGCATATTGCAAAAACTTTCTCTGTGGTTGTTTCCATCTAACGGTATACCGATATTATTTATTGATTTTGGGTATGTGCCATAACTGGTATTGTAATCATCTATCTTATTTATAAGATATTGAAGCCTTTCTTTTGACATTTTTTTGTCTTTTAATACAAACATATATGATGCAAATAAAAGCAAACAAAATATGAAATAATAGAAATATTTTTTATTCATGGTATAAACATTGGGTTAATAGTTCTGTTAAAAATGCCAGAATGTTTTTTGTTGTCAATATCTGGTAAATCATTAAGCTAAAGAGTATCGAAAACTTACTATTTAAACACTGCCAGAAATTTTTCTTAGTGTAGGCATGTTCAATCACCTTTTACCTTTTTGTAATAAATAATTTTTTCTATATTCTTCAATAGATAATCCATTAGCACCACCACAGTAATCTGGGTCTATTATTTGAATTTTATCATATTGCCATAAACATATTGGGCATATATCAAATTCTTCATCTTGATGAAATTTTGTTTGATTACAACACGGACATAAAAATTCATCATCATTAATAAATGTTATCTTATTGAGCATTCCAATATTTCTCCTTATATTTTGGCTTAAACATTGTCTTAATATTACCATTTTTATCTTTGATAACAAAAGTATTCGTAGATGATTGATAAAAAAGAACATCCCCATTAGATCTAGTTTTTGTTAAGGTTCCAGCAGATGGATTTTCCACAAAATCTCTTGCAAATCTATAATAGTCATTCTGAGATCTTAATTCAGGAAATTCACTTTTGTGTTTATTCCAATGAATGGTTAAATTTTGATTAAAATCTCGTGGTTTTCCTTGCGACCAAGTATAACCATAACTATCGTCCCTATAAACATTATTCTCAACCCTTCTAGTCTCCGCTAACACTTTTTTAGCAGCCTCTTTGCTTTCAAAAGTCTTGCTAAGAATTTTCCCTCCAGCTTTAATCACATATCTGCCAGCACCACCAGTTACAACTGCAATAGCAATTTCCTCTGGAGTGGTTGGTATAATGAACAAGCCTATTTGTCTGAGGGTTTCAAGGTTTTTCTCACCATGATATTTACCACAGTCGGAAGTTGATATACCCAGTTGCCTACATTCAGCTTGTTGATTTTTGGACATTGAGCCATAATTGGGGTAAGAGCTATTCCACCTCACCGCCTCCGCTGCCACACCAGCAGCCACATTGACATCTTCACCAGCAAAGACAGCGGTGATGCCTGCAATCAGTTTGGCTTGATTGATGAGTTTGTCTTTTTCATCTTGGGTTAGGGTATTTGGATTATCGGTATGCCAATCACCCCACATCTCACCAACGACAGCACCAATAGCTCCTGATTCACAGTCTTGTTTTTGGCGGTGGCTGAAACGCAGCCTGAATCTAGCGATAGTAACGCAGAATTAGAGTGGTGGGTGATGATAAATAATCGATTGCTGTTATTATTGGCGGAAAGAAAGTTACGGGTGGCAAATGTGGTCAGGCAGACAGGCATCAGCAAAACCACCTTGCATAAGATTTATAAAGATGAAGCTACTCAGATTAATTTTGAGATGATAGATAAATTGTGTGATTTTTTAGGGGATAACAATGGAGGAAATTTTTGAATATGTGCCAGATACACCTGCGAAACATTAGAGCTTAAAGCCTAGCTTAGTGAGATAGGTAAGTACTCATTTATTTTGGCTAAATCTCGTTGTAATTTATCTGCTAAACGGGCGATAAAAGCATCAGACGATTCTCCCATACGAGCATTGTTACTAGCAAAATGTTGTCTTTGGCCAATTTTTTGGCAAACATTTCCGCTTAGGCAGGGGTCATTAGGAAAGTGCATTGATTAACGCTTGTCTCATCATTCGCTTGTTTGGCTTTTTTTAATACTTTAATTTTAAGCATAAAATGACTGGTACTACGACGCCCAAAATACGCTTTCCATTCAAAAACGGTCATTTCTGGCGTTTTTTCGATGTCTTTCCACTTATGGATTAACTCATACATTCTTTTACTGCTAAAGCCTTTAAAATTAACCATTTTGATGTAGTCGTATTTAGTGTAAGCTTGATTAGTATGTTCAAACAAACAGGCTAATAGGTTAGAAAAATGCAGTAAAATATAGCTTTCTTGGTCTTGATAAGAAATCTCTTGAAGCCAATTATATTCTGCTTTTAGCACTTTGAAATTCTTGTGATTCCGTTTGAGAACGCAAAGCTTTTGAGAAGTATCCTTAGCTTGAATATTATTATCAACATATAGCGGGAATTTTAGCTTTCTTTCTCCAAGTATTTTGGCAGTATTTTTAAGGGTTTTGTAGGCGTAATTGTCCGTTACCTTATTGGTAAGGGCAAATTCTTTGTCACTAATGGTTACCTGCTTTGTGCCTGTGAGCTGTTTGTGCATTTTATTGACGGCAAGTATTATCAAATCATGCTCCGTCACAGACAAGTCATAGCAAGCCTCAACCAGCGTGTTGAACTTTGTAATCATTATAGAGTCATTTTGTCTGTAAAAAGAATTATGCCCAGTCATTGTAGCACTCATAATAAATTATCTAAAATCCATTATAAAAGTGCCTAATTTTTGTGGCAAATTGCTAAAATACCTTAAGTGATGTTAAATGCAATTAGTTACCAAGTAATAACAAAAAACCTTTATTTATAACGATTTACTAAAAAATTTATTCATAAAAATCAGCCAATAAACTGTACAGCACAAACCAATAAAATGTATATCGTTAGCCAATAAATCGTACATAGTTAGGTCGTAAGAACCGCTACCAGCAAGCGTTTCAGCCTATCTATAACTCTTACAACTTAAATAACTCTCATAATATATGGTTTGATTATTTTTTAAAGCATTACATTCTGTTTTTGAGAACTCACAAAGTCTCTAATCTTTTGAACAGCAAAATCAATATCTTCTTTCATTGTCATTCGTCCAACCGTAATACGAATAGAACTTTCAAATTCTTGTTTTTCAACACCAATTGCTTGCATTAGCTTAGGATACTCACGATTTAGCCCATTACAAGCAGAACCTAGCGAAAAAGCAACATGAGACTGTAGATTAGTAAACAACAACATTGCTTCAATCCCTTGTATAGAAAGGTGCAAATTTCCAGGATGGTGATGTTCTAAACTACCATGAACTTTAACCATCAGATATCGATCAAGCTGACTTAGTAAGTAATCTCTCAATTCAGATAATCGCTGTGCTTCATCAAGTTTGATTTCATCAAGAATTTCACACGCAGTCGTTATCCCAACGATTAACGGTGTTGATAATGTGCCTGAGCGAATACCATCTTGCTGACCGCCACCGTATAGCATCGGTTTAAAGTCTGCATTGTTAAAATGTCTTGAGATTAATAATCCAATTCCTGTAGGAGCATAGATTTTATGCCCTGAAATTGTTAAATAATCAATATCCAACTCATCAAAGTCAATATCACAATACCCTGCTTGTGACGCATCAACATGAAGCTTAATGTCAAATTGCTGACACAAATTTGAGATTTCAGCAATCGGTTGATTTGTACCAATCTCACCATTTGTTATACAAAATGATGCCCATAGCACATGATTTTCAGATAGCTTTTGTTCCAAATCCGCTAAGTCTAAAATGCCATGTTCATCAATATTTATATGGATAATTGTTAAGCCTAATTTTTTAGCTACGACCTTCAAGGGTTCAAGTACTGATTTATGCTCTAAATAACTTGTGAGTATTACATTAGCTTCAGGATTTTCAGCTAAAGCTACCTTGATACCAGAGAAAATAGCTAAATTATTTGCTTCTGTTGCTCCCGATGTAAAAATCACATCTTCAGGTAAGCAGTTATAAATTCTGCTTAAACGCTCTTTACAATCCTCTATTTGAGCTTGCTTTTCTAAGCCAAATCTATGATTTGAATGAGGATTTCCGAAATCGCCCCATAGCTTGTTCATTGTTTCAATGACTCTTTTATCGCAAGGGGTTGAGGCATTGTAATCTAAATAAATTTTTTGCATATAAACTCAACTTAATTCAATCAAATATAATATTTTAATGGATTTTAAGTCATTTTATCATACAATCGCTTTGGAAAGAGTTTCCAAAGCGAAAACTTATTAAAAGGTATGAACAAATATGCGGTATTTTAATTCTATTAGCAACCATGTAAAACCTATTATGTCAGGTCACGATACCTTTGCCTTACGTTATGGCTGGTCAAAAAAAGTTTATGATAGAATTGAAGAACAGCCTTACGATGTCAATATTTTTTCAGAAAATTACGCAATCTCTGCTCTAGGCGTTGGTAAAAATATGCTCAATGCCATGAGGCATTGGGCGATTCATCTAGGTCTTATTTGGCGTGATAATGCGAATCATAATTATCACAATACTGATGGTGAAGCGAATGAAAAAACCCACCGTGAGTTAGGTATTTCGCCTAATAATGACTTTTACCATGCCAAGCAATTTTTTGATGACGCACAGGGGATTGCGTCTGCTTGACTCTCAAGCACTGAAACTGGTGAATAATATGATACCTAGTGCATTAAAAGATATCTATTTTACAGACGAGGATAGAGCTCTTTCTTTTATTGAGGCAAATGCAGAAGAAAAAACGAGTGGGTGAAGTGATTCGGTCTCTTTTATCCCTCAATACATTAGAAACTGTCGTTAGACATGTTAATAGTGCATCTGGAAGTTTTAGTAGAGAAATCGATAATACAGATTATGCCAGTGAATTACAAAAAACTAATGATAGAATTTTGTTTAATCAAGGTGAGCTCGAGGAGAGCCAAGAAGAATTAACAGATCTTTTAAATAGAAAAGAAAATTTGGAGCAGTCAAAATTAGAAACTCGTCGGAAAATTGATGAAATTCTTAGTAAGGGTGATAAAGAGTCATTAATAAAACAGCGAGATAAGATACAAGCTGATTTAGATAAACTGGGGCAGAATGAAACTAAGGCACTAGAAAACCAAAGAAAGATTGTACAGAATTCTGATATCGGATTGGCATTGATAGCAGAGAAGTTTGAAAAAGCTAAAGAGTATCTTGCAGGTTTAGAAGGCAAAAAACAATTACCAAAAGCCAATATTCCTATTTTGGAAGAATTGCTTGATAAAGATTTATGTTTTTGTGGCAGTAGTCTTGATGAGCATAATAATGAAGGTGCTAAACGACGTGGTTTTATTCTGCATGCCATCAAAGAGAGCGAAGAATCTGATAAAGTTACACAAATTGCCACTAGCTTGTATTATAGCATAAGAAGCTTGGATGCGAATGTGGCAAAGCAAAAGTGGAAAGATGTTTATCAAACCACAAGCGAACAATATTTGAATATATCAAATTTAGTCACTTCCAAAGAGCATGAACTAGCCCAAAAAATAAAAGAGATGGATGCTATTAATGATAATGGATTACAAATTTTTCGTATACAAGAGCGAGAGTTAGATGACGATATCATAGAGAAAACTGCAAATATAGGTAGATTACAACAAAAAATTGATGCTGTAAAAGAAAGAATACAAGACCTTAAAATAGAAAAAGAAAAGTATGAGAATAAACTGAGTAAAGAAGACAAGACCACCAATAAAATCTTTCTAGCCAATGATTTACATAATGGATTCCAAGCTATTTTAGAGAAATTAAAAAATGATGAAGTCGAACGTGTCAGCAATGAAATGAATCGAATTTTTTTAGAAATGGTAGGATCATCCGGTGACTCAAATGAGTTCTCTTCAATCACGCGTGCAGAACTAACAACCGATCATGAAATCAAAGTTTATGGGCTTGACCATAAACCCATCAATGCCGATCAAGATCTCAATGGTGCATCAAGACGAGCGATTACCTTAGCATTTATCTTAGCGTTAACAAAAGTAGCACAGGTAGAAGCACCTAATGTAATTGATACGCCATTAGGCACGATGTCTGGCTATGTTAAGCAATCTGTATTGAGACAAATTATTAAAGAAGGTTCTCAAAGTATTTTATTCTTAACGCATGATGAGATTAATGGTGTAAAACCTTTAATTGACAAGTATGCAGGGGAAGTATTTACCTTAACCAATCCAGCACACTATCCAATCATGTTGAAGAACGAACCACCTGTAGAGGATGCAAGAATTATCAGATGTGAATGTAATCATAATGAGTTCTGTCCTATCTGTGAGCGTATTGAATTAAGTGAGGTGTAACGTGAGTAATCCTTTTATCAATTACAGTATAACCATTCCTTCAGCTTATTCTGAATCTGTTAAGAATTTTTGCAAACAATCTAATCCAAAGCAATTAGGAACCTATGTACCTTTCGACCGCCAAGTGGATTTTTGGTATTTCTCATTTCTATATGCTGTGAGGGAAAATTTAGATCCAGATCATATTTCGTCTAGTTCAACTCAAAATATTATTCAAGGTAGTATTCTAAGTGATGATCAAGTTCAGCAAATGCAAATGGCATATACAAGCACACGTTTCACAAGGTGCAGCGGTGCATTGTTTTAATTATTTTGGACTTGGTATTGATTGTGTTGAACCGATTACATCAGAGTCTGTATATATCATTACTCAACATGAGTCTATGAGTATGGTGATACCAGCGTCTTCATCCGTACCGTCAATAATGCCTTTTCGTACCGAGCTTATAGTCATGAATAATAATCAAAGTATAATTGAACTACCAATTTGTGTGGGTAATAAAAATAAATTACTTGGTATTTTATCTATCCATGCGGATGATGATTGGGAATTAGGTGGCGAAAAAACTTTTAAACATGGTGATACAGTTATTGTCAAAGCTCAAATCAATCATGAAAAGTTATTACTAGTAGAAGCCACTGTTAATGAGAAAGTTGCTACCACACAAATTTTAAACCCCTTAGCAAATGAAGAGTTATCAAACAAGCAAATGCAGGTTTTAAAGGCAAAACAAGCCTTTAATCAGTCATTACTAGATAATCAAGGCAGACCGACAAAATATGTGGTAGAAGACTACATTCGTGCATTAGAAGATGCTGATGAGTTTGAATTAGCGGCAGATTTTTATATCGCATTAGAGCGTATGGATAAAACTGAAAATCATGCGACACAAATTTGTTATTTGTATTCGCGTGCAGGTATGACAAGAAAATCAGACCATTGGGCAAAAATTGCCCATAAAAGAAAGCCGAATGAAGTAACAGCCTATAATCTGTATTGCAAAGAATTCGATGTTAAAAAGCAAGTCGAGTACTTAGAGGAAGCTTTAGAGTTTAACCCAAATTACACATCAGCATTATTGGCATTGGGCAAGATATTCCAAAGACAAGGCAGACCAAAAGGCGAAAGGCTGTTAAGAAAAGCTCAAGATTTACTGCAAAATACCACGATACCATCAGAGAGAGATTTACAATACTTAATTGAAGTCAGTCAAGCATTGAGTGATGAAGATATTGAATCTGATGCTAAAAAACAATTAGATAAAATGAAAAAAACAAAACATGAAGCATCATTACCATATGATTTAAATAACCTTGTATCGTCGTTATCAGGTCGGCAGTTAGTCAATAAACCATAAGGAAAAGTTGTCGTGAGTTGGTATGTACCGTTTCATAAACTAAGCGATGAACAACGCATGATGGCAACCGATGCGGTAGATAATCTAGACCGTATAGTTTGGGTGAAGGGTTGTGCAGGTGTAGGAAAAACTACCGTACTGTTTCAAATGGCAGAGATATTTCGTCAAAAATATCCCGATAAAAGTATAGCAATCGTTACTTTTACACGCGCCCTGGTTGAAATGCTTCAAATGTCGTTAGAAGGCTATCAGGATATCACCAATGCAAAAGTCATGACTTATAATTATTTTATTAGACAACCTTTGCATTTTGATTTTGTTTTTCTAGATGAAGTGCAGGATGTGACTGAGTGGGACTTATGGCAAATCAAGCGGAAGTCTGAACATTTGTATGTCGCTGGCGATTTTAATCAACAAATTTATCAAGACACTATCAGTGAAAAAATACTGCTAGATATGTTAAATCCAAGGATAAGTGAGTTGAAAGAAGTATACCGTTTGACTAAAACCGTGGCAAATGTCTCTAACCACATTTTACCTAACTCAAATATCTTGGCTGGGCAATTTGCCAATACCAATGCTGACACAACTGCTAAGCTGATTAGGTTTAATGATATTCATGATGAATACGAATGGCTAGTCAATGAATCTACTCAACGTGCTAGAGCCTTTAAACCCAATGTAATTTTATTCTCCTACCATTCAAACTCAAAAAATCCAATTGCAAGTTTAGAAAATTTTTGTAAGTTTTTAGCTAATAAATATAGTTTTAAAATAAGGTATTCAGGCACACAGCTTGATTACTTTGATTTTAATAAAAAAATGGATGAGATTGACTTAAATTTTCGTTTCTTTGGTAATGGTAAAGGCAGTTTGGCAGTAAGTGATACAAAACCTATTGTTTATTTAATGTTGTTTCATAGTGCCAAAGGTTTGGACTTCCAAAGCGTATTTATCCCATGTATTAATGAAGAGAGAGAATTTTGGCGCAGAGATGATACACAGGAATTACAAAGCCGTTTGTTATTTGTGGCTACCACTAGAACTCGCCAAGACTTGTTTTTAAGCTATCATTCAGATAAGCCACACAAATTTCTAGAAAATATAGACACAAGCTATTTAATTCATCATACGGAGTTAATGAGTCAAAATACAACAGCAGATATAGAAGCCAATGATGAAGAGGATTATTTCTAATGATTACACAATATAACCAAGTTACTCATCTAAAGAATTTCGATTGTTTTGCTATTACTTTTAAAGAATTTTTGAACTGGTCAGCGTATGGTGTTTTGCGTATCAATCGTAGTCGTATCCATTATTTCGATGGAGAGGAAGATACTTTTAACTTAATCATGGATAGTTCGCCTGATGTCGATGTGAATATCAAGGGTGAATATTTATTTATACATTTAATTTCTGATTATCAAAAGCAAATTTATCAGAGAACGACAACAGATTATTATCTTAAATTAGAAGCAGTAAAACAATTTTTTGTGATGGATGACCATGCGTATCAGCTACTCATTGGGCGAGCAAATGCTGCTAAAGTATCTTTAAAGCTAGATGAAGATATGACGGGATTAGCAAAGGGCTGGATTAAAAAACATAAAAGCGTCTTAAATGCGTTTAAAGCTTTAAGATTTGTATCGGTTTTGGGGTTCAATGAAGCGGATTTTGATATTGACAGTGATAAAAGTTCTCATCTTGAGAATTTTAAAAACCATATTTTAAAGTCTTATCAAGACATTTATCCTAATATTAAAAAATATTATGGTAAGTTGATTTATAGTTATAGATTTTTAAATGAATATACCAAAAACATTTGTAGTTTAGAGTCTGAACATTTGCGTGATTATTTTAATGAAAATGAAAATTTTAAAATTTTAAATAGCCAATTAAGTGAAATAGATATAGCTAAAGATAGGGAGTTAGCAATTAGTGATTATCAATATGCTTTTGAAGAGCGTCTAGGTGTCGAAAAGTTTATTAGACAAGAATTAGGTAAAAGTATTTCTGATTTTTTACTTATGACACTATATGTGCATTACAAAGTATTGATTGAAGAATATTTTGAAAATTTTGGTGAAGATATTGTTATTGCTTTTGTAAAAGATTTAAAAAAATTGCAAGATGTAGAAAACAACAATAACAACGCTAAAGTTTTAGCCTATGAAATAGGGTCTTTATTACCTGAAGTGTTTGTTAATCATCTATATTATGTCAAAAATAAAGAAATGTTTTCGGCACTAAATGATAACTTGTTAAATGATGTACAAAAAACTTTATCTAATATCACAACTGTGACTTATAAAATTTTTAGTGTTGAATCGTCGGATAATCTAGGACTAAAAGAAAATAGCACAGAAGATATTACAACTGAAGAAAAAGTGAGGGATAATGATAATCAAAGTGATGCTACAGTGAATCAACCCTTAGTAGCCGATCATACAACTCCAAATATGACCGAGTTACAAGAGATAATTATTCAATTTTTCCAAAAAGATCCAAAACGCACTTCTTTAGAAGGTCTAATGGAACATATACACCAAATAAATAAAAGTTATTCTGAGCAAGATGTTGAAAGCCTATACAGTTACCTATTTAATGATAAACCACCTAAAAAAACTCCAAAAGGTAAATTAAGCTCAAAATCTTTAAGAGATTTTAAAAAGCTTATACCAGAGCAAAATATTGATAATCTTAAGATAAGTCACACCGACGATTCCGAGAAAAATACAACACCAGACCTATTTTCCCAGATTAATCCATCATAACCAAATCTAATATAAAGCCAATTGGCTGAGGTATAAAAAGTATGTTCACTATACCCAGCCATAATTGACATAGTGAAACTGTGCCTTGCAATAATTTGGCGATACTGATGACTACAATACTGGCTACCTCTATCAGAATGCACGAAAAGCGTGGTCATGTTTTGTTCACGGTCTAAAATTTTGCAAAAATTTGATTAGTTAAATCAATAAATCGTTTTAAAAGAAAAAAGAAAAAGGGAAAGGGGAAGCTTGGAAACCTTGATATTAGCGAGATTATAGGCAATAAAAAAGCCTAACTATTAAGTTAGGCTTTTTTTAATCTGGAGCGGGAAACGAGATTCGAACTCACGACCCCGACCTTGGCAATCTTGGGTGACTATTTTTCTCTAAATAACCTTGTTTTACCTTAAATAATCTCTTTATATATCAATATTTTATGATTATTATCAGTGTTGATGGTAATTACGCGCTTTGTTGTATTTTTATATATTGTCACGAAAAATGGTAGGATAAATTTACCCCATCATTTTTCGTCATTTATCATATTTTTTAATTTTTCATGCTTAAGCTTGTCAATGAAAGCAGTAGGTATTGATTGAGTTAAATCTTTTTTAGGGACTGTACTAGATTAGCAACAATGCTATACTAGTTTTATGAAGATAGCCCATTGTAAATTAAGTAAAAAAGTTCAAGTTAAACTGCTTGAATTTTTTGTGCTTGAAGTCACCGCAAGATCAGCCGCTGATTTATTAGAGATACATCATAATTCTGCCGCTTTGTTTTATCATAAAATTCGCTTGGTGATTGAGTATCACTTAAACCTTGAAGCTTGTGAATTATTTGACGGTGAAGTAGAATTGGATGAAAGCTATTTTGGCAGCATTCACAAAGGCAAGCGTGGGCGTGGTGCTGCTGGCAAAGTTGCCGTATTTGGTCTTTTAAAACGCAATGGTAAGGTTTATACTGCCTGTGTTAAAGATACCAAAGCTAAGATATTGATGCCCATTATTGCCAGTAAAATCAAACCTGATAGCGTGGTTTATACAGATAGCTATCGGAGTTATCATGCTTTAGATGTGAGTGATTTTAAGCATTTTAGAATTAATCATTCCAAAGAATTTGCAAAAGACCATAATCATATCAACGGCATTGAAAACTTTTGGTCGCAATCCAAACGCATTCTAAGAAAATATAACGGTATTGACAAAAGCATTTTCATTTATTTATCAAAGAATGCGAGTTTAGATTTAACTATGGCACACCATCCAATCAATTAAGATTGTTAAGAAAATGGTGTGGGATTTAGGGGTTTATCTAGTACAGTCCCAAATTTTTTATCAGTTATTTACCAATATTCTAATAAGTTATATTTATTAAATATAATATTAAATAAAATTGTCTAAATGTATGTCATCAACTTTAGTGTACTATCCAATTCATTAACGGGTTTTTAAAGCAAATTATTCAAATTGTTTTTTTGCAATCTAACATCATGTCTGTAGTTCGCTACACAAAATAATCCCTCTAAAATATATTATGAAATCATTTGCCTAAAACTCACAATAATATCATTTACCCAAAAGTTGTATTGACCTAACACGATAATCTGAGCAAACTATATTTCTTGATAATTTGATACATATCCTATGATGAATACCGATACCAAACCCCACCCCAAAACCGAATTATGTGATGCAGAACTGATGCGTTATAGTCGTCAAATTTTATTAGACGGATGGGATATTGAATCACAACTTAAAATTAAGCAATCATCCGTTTCACTAATTGGAATGGGCGGTTTAGGTTGTATGGTTGCTCCGATTTTAGTGAGAGCGGGTGTGGGTGAAGTGCATTTATTTGATTTTGATACCATAGATGACAGTAATTTACAAAGACAGCTGTTGTACACTCAAGCAGATATTGGTTTACCAAAAGCACAAATAGCTAAACAAGCACTGATAGAACAAAACTCTTGGGCTGCAGTCCATAGTCATAATATTGCGCTCAATGATGATACTATAAAAGAAAACTTAATATCTATTAAATCAGACTTATGGATTGATTGCAGTGATAATTTCGATATTCGTCAAACACTTAACCGCCATTCGATCATAACCAGCACAGCTCTACTTTCATTGTCCGCCATTGGCGAAACTGGGCAAGTTGCACTTTTTGAGCCAAAAAAAACAGGCTGCTATGCATGTTTATTTGGTACTTCAATGAGGGCAGCCCAAAACTGTGCAACTTCTGGTGTCTTAGCAAGCACGGTGGCGGTGATCGGTGCGCTTGGTGCTGACATCGCCTTACATTTTCTCGGTAAAGATCAAAATACCTTAAAAGATACGCTGATGGTATGGCAAGGTTCTCGTGCCAATTTTCAAAAAATGAAATTTACCAAAAACCCCTCCTGCCCTATTTGTCAAAAATCTATCGCGCTATAATAATTTAGGGGCTGTACTAGATTAGCCCAAATCCCACACCATCTTCTCAATACTTTAAGCTGATTAGATGGTGTACTTTGCGAATACTGCCAAAATAGCTTTCATCAAGCTCTATTTCGTCATCAAACAATTCTTTAGCCTCAAGATTAAGATGGTATTCTATCACAAGTCTGATTTTATGGTAGAATAAAGCTGCTGAATTTGGGTACATTTGTAGCAAATCAGCTGCCGAACGAGCAGTAACTTCAAGCACAAAAAATTCAAGCAGTCTTTTTTGTACTTTTTTACTTAGTTTACAATGGGTTATCTTCATAAAACTAGTATAACATGAGAGTTATTCTAGTACAGCCCCTAATTTAAAATGAAGAAATAATAAAAAACGGCTTTTATCAATAAGCCGTTTTTTATTTAATACTAACAAGGATATGGGGCATTTCTGCGTGAATAATACCACCATGTCAAAGCGATACATATAATATAAAATGCAATTAGTACAAGGAAGGTGCCATTTACCCCCAGGCCTGAACCGAACATTTTTGGGATAAAAAAACCACCATATGCCGCAAATCCCCCCGAAAAACCTACAACTGCAGCGGATTCTTTGCGTGCTTGTGTAATAGCATCAGGGGAGTGTAAGCGTTCATGCATGGTTCGAAAGATCACAGGAATCATACGAAATGTTGAGCCGTTACCAATCCCAGTGGTGATAAATAGCAACATAAACCCAGCAAAATAGCCTGTAAAATTACCATTTTTAAGGAAGAACATAACTGCGATGACAGCAATTGTCATAATAATGTAATTCCAGAATGTGACGCGCGCACCGCCAACCTTATCAGACAACCAACCACCTACAGGACGAAATAGAGCGCCAACCAAAGGACCTAGAAAGGCAACTTTTAGAGGATCGATCTCAGGAAACGACTGCTTAATAACCATAGGGAACGCCGCACTAAAGCCGATAAAAGATCCAAAAGTTGCCAAGTAAAGAATGCACATGATCCAATTATGTTGTCTTCTAAAAATAATTGACTGCTCTTTAAATGACGCTTTGGCGTTGCTTAAATCATTCATTCCAAACCATGCAAGTACAGTCATAATAGCAATTGGAATAACCCAAACAAAAGCAGCATTTTGTAAATATAAAACTTTACCAGATTCAGTAACCTGGCCATCTCCCGCCAATGCACCAAATAAAGAAAATCCGATGATCACAGGCACAACAAACTGCAGTACAGATACCCCTAAATTACCCAAACCTGCGTTTAAGCCTAACGCCATACCTTGTTTAGACTTAGGGTAAAAAAATGAGATATTAGACATACTGGATGAAAAATTGGCACCGCCGAAACCGCATAATAGTGCGATGATTGCAAATGTGGTGAAAGAAGTTTCAGGGTTTTGTATAGCCAAACCCAACCAAATTGTAGGTATAAGCAAAGATGCTGTTGACAGTGTCGTCCAGCGACGACCACCAAAAACAGGTACTAAAAACGCATAAAATAAACGCATGGTTGCCCCAGATAAGGCAGGTAGTGCCAAAAGCCAAGACAGCTGCGCTTTATCAAATTGAAAGCCAACTTCAGGCATACGAACTACAATCACGCTCCAGATAACCCAGACCGAAAATGCAAGCAATAGTGCAGGAATTGAGATAAAAAGATTTCGAGTAGCGACACGGCTGCCGCCATTTTGCCAAAATTTTTCATCTTCAGGACGCCAGTCATCGATGCGACGACCACCTTTGAGTTGATTATTCATTTAGGTCTCCAAAATATTAGCTATAATTTTAGGGTTTTTGATTGATGGTCTTGTTCTATTTTTGGCTTGACCTCTGATAAATAAATCCAAATCAAACTCACCCACACCACACCAAACATGATCATAAACGCCGATGAACGAATACCTGTGATATCCACAGCGGCACCAAACATAATCGGTAGAATAAAGCCGCCAAGACCCCCTGCCAAGCCCACAACACCTGATACTGCACCCATATTATCCTTGTATTCATCAGACAAATATTTAAATACCGATGCCTTACCAATGGCAAAGGCAATACCTAGCAAGAAAATCAATACAGTAAAGACGATGGCATTTAAGCCAATATAAAAGCTTTTTTCCCCGTCAACTGTCTGAATGGTCAAGAATGTTTGAGGATAGGATAAGGCAAATAGTAGCAAAAACGATGACCAAAGTACCCACCAAGTGACTGTGTGTGCCGAATACTTATCTGATAGCCACCCACCCAGTGCACGCAATACCCCACCAGGCAAACTAAAACACGCTGCCAAAAATGCTGCTGTTTGTAGGCTAAAACCATATTCGCCGACATAATACTTGGTCATCCAAAGCGCCAGTGCTACATAGCCACCAAAAACGATCGAATAGTATTGGCTATAACGCCAAACATTCTTATCCTTTAGAACAGCCAGTTGACTGGCAAGAGTAGCATTACTGGCAGTACGATGCGTTTTATTATCATAACTAAAAAACCAAAAACCTATGGCTGTAATCAGCATAATACCTGCATAAACTTTAGGTAAAAAACGCCAGCCTTCTGCAGCACTGGCTGCTGTGGACGCCCCTACAGCGATAATGGCAGGACCGATCATCTTAGTAATCGCTGAACCTGCATTACCTGCGCCAAATACACCCATGGCAAAGCCCTGCTTGTCTGCCTCAAACCACTTGGCTACATAGGCGATACCCACCGAAAAGGATCCGCCTGCCAAACCAACAAACAAGCCTAATAACAAAAATTGCCAATATTGATCAGCATACCCCATTAAAAAGATCGGCAATACTGTCGCTAACATTAAGACGAAAAATACAATGCGCCCGCCATATTTATCCGTCATGATACCCAGCGGTAAACGAACTAGCGAACCTGTCAAAACAGGCGTGGCGGCAAGTAATCCAAATTGGGTTTCATTTAAGTCAAGTGCTTGCTGAATAGGGATACCCAAAACAGCAAACATCATCCAAGTCATAAAACATATCGTAAATGCAACGGTCGACGAGATGAGTACAATGGTAGATTTTGTTGTCATGATAGGCTCTTTTTAAAAGATGCTAAAAACAGATTTTATTTGGATATCAAAATCTCTCCAAATAAATCAGCTTTAGAAAAGTACACAAGCTATAATAAATTGAAATTTTTTTGAATTAGTTGATTTAAATCAATCATAAATTAATGCTCTTATGTCTAAAATATAGATTTCTACTACTTAAGAAGTAGTCGTTCTTCATAAGGATTAGTGTATAATTGCCTGATTTTTCAAGAACTTGTTTTTAAGAACCTGATTACAATCAATCATTTTTTACTCAAACAGCAGATCTTGGCTTTTTGGGGGTATGTATGTTAAATAACCGACTTAGTGGCTTTTTGCCAAAATCGCTTTCAGTGCGTGTTTGGCTGGCAGTTGGCGTTATTGTATTTTTTGCGACAGTCACAGCCAGCACTTCAGCAGTCTTAGCCTGGGTATCAAAATCTGATGCTCAAGCGCTCAACTCTGTCGGATCAATTCGGATGGCAACTTATCGCATTAATTATTTATTAACAACCAATACCACTTTACCAATTGATGATCATGTAAAACTTGATCCTACCTTATCGATCAATCAACAACTGATTGATGATATGCAAGCGCGTTTGAATGTGCTGTATGCATATCAGAATATGCCTGGCAATAAGGACACTGAGATAGATAGCCAAACTAAAACAATTCAACACCATTGGTTAAAGATGCTAAAGCCTGCTTTAGTAAATAATGATAGTACCGCAGTATTAGTGGCGTCTGGTAAATACATTAAAGAAGTTCACGAGCTAACTAAAAAAATTCAGGTTCGCAGTGAAACCCGCCAGCACTGGCAACAAGTATTACAAATGTCTGCGCTTGGTATCATCTTATTAACCCTATTATTAGGTATGTATGAGCTTCGGCGTAATGTACTAAGACCCATTCACTTTCTCATAGACAGTACGCAGCATTTCAGACGCGGTCATCATGTGCCTGTGCTGGTAACTGGCTATCAAGAGTTTCAAACGCTTAGCAACTCATTCAATGATATGGCAGATACCATTAGCGAACATCAAGCCAAGCTCAATCAAGAAGTGTTAAACAAAACTCGGCATCTTACCCAAGCTAACCAATTACTTAAACTATTGTATGATTTTTCCAATCAGCTCAATCAAGAGCCTGTTACATTATCTAAGCTACATCATTTGCTTGAGAATTTTTCAAAGATAAATCCAAGTTTTGGGTTTACATTATGCTTGCATGATCACCTAAAATTAAATGAATCTAGCACTTCAGAACCTCTCTTGAAAAATGACACTGTGCTTGTGTCATCTAAAGATAGCATTAGTATTCACAGTCACTCTGTTGAAGAATTGCAAACAGGCAAAACCGATCTTTTGTCGAGTGAAATTTGTTCTACAGGCAACTGCGATCAATGCGCTCTTAAAGCCAGATCTACGACAAGAATTTATCCAATCAGCGCCCAAAACAACTACTGGGGCGAGCTGATGGTTCATCAGCAGTCTGAAGAAGATGATACCACCATTACCAAAGAACTTGTACAAGTGTTGGTAAGTTTAGTAAGCCTAGTATTCACCATCCAAAAGCAACGCCAGCAAGAGCATCAATTAATACTTTTAGAAGAGCGAAACACCATTGCTCGCGAACTACATGACTCATTGGCACAGTCATTGTCATATCTAAAAATTCAGCTTTCTATGCTAGGTACGCACGCGCGCCAACTTTCTGACGCAGCTCAACAAAACCAAAATGATACGCTCATGGATCATAATGAAGCCATGCTTCAAGTTTTAGGGCAAGCACGCTCAGGGCTTGATGCTGCCTACATTCAGCTGCGCGAGTTACTCGTGACCTTTCGCTTAAAAATAGAATCGGGCAGTTTTGATAATGCCATTGAACAGGCCTGTGACGAATTTTCTGCGAAAGGTGGTTTTAATATTACATTAGATAATCGGATTTTAAGCCAAAATCTAAGTGCTAATGAGCAAATTGACTTATTACAAATTATTCGTGAAGCATTATCCAATATTCAGCGCCATGCATACGCCAAAGAGGTAACTGTCAGCCTTTATCAAAAAACACATTTAGACACTGAACAGCGTATTTATCTGGAAATTGGTGATGACGGCGTGGGTTTACCAAAGCATATTGATGGACAACAGCATCATGGATTAAAAATTATGCAAGAGCGCACGCACAGTTTAGGTGGCGAGTTTGACATCAGTCAAAACACCCCAAAGGGCACTTTGGTGCGTATTTGGTTTTTACCTAAATTTTATGAGAACTAGGAATAACATGGTTTTAAAGATTTTTACCCCAGCCAATCCTGCACGCCTTCTTCTTGTCGATGATCATCCGATGCTGCGTCGTGGTTTGGCAGATTTATTAAGTCTAGAAAAGGATGTTCAAGTCATTGCTGAAGCCAACCATGGGATGGAAGCTCTGGATATTCTAAATCAAGAAATTATAGATCTTGTGATTTTAGATCACACCATGCCTATCTTAAATGGCATTGAAACGCTCAAAAAAATACGGGAGTTGGGTATTCAAACCAAAGTTCTATTATTTACCGTATCGGACAATAGCAAAGATGTTCAAGATGCGCTTCATTTAGGCGTTGATGGCTATCTACTCAAGGATATGGAGCCAGAGCAAATCATTACTGATATACGTAAGATTTTGCGTGGTGAATTAGTCATCAGTCCAAGTCTTGCACCGATTTTAGCACAAGCTATGCGTAAACCTGTTAAAACTGACAGCAGTCACGAGCTGACAGAGCGTGAGATCCAAGTTGCTAAAATGATTGCTCAAGGGATGAGTAATAAGATGATTGGTAACAAGCTTGGTATTGCTGAATCCACAGTTAAAGTTCATGTTAAACACATTCTTGGTAAGATTGACCTGCGTACGCGCGTTGAGATTGCCGTTTGGGCGGTTGGTCATTATCAGTGATAAGCGAAATAATCAAGCATTGTAGTGACACATACATCCAAAGTAGTAGAGAATGTCAAAAAATTTTAACCATGTGGCTATAGGGAGCTTGGGTATTTTTTGTTATAGTTGTAATACATTCATCACCGAGGCAACGCCCATAAGTTATTGTCATGAAAAACTCTTTATTATTCCAACCGGCGCAGCCAGCCCACCAAGCGACGGATTGTTTTGACACAGTATTTTATGGCAATGAGTTTACCCTAGCAACATCCAACTCAACAGAAAAATTGACTGATAACTTTCAGCGTAAACTAACCTATCTTAGACTTTCCATCACTGATTTTTGTAATTTTCGTTGTAATTATTGTCTACCTAATGGCTATCAAGGCAAACGCCCTAATAACGAGCTGACACAACAAGAAATTGCTACTTTATTGGCAGGATTTGCTGCTCTTGGCACCACCAAAGTTCGTCTGACAGGGGGTGAGCCATCTATACGCCATGATTTGCCTGACTTGATCAGACTCATCAAAAATACAGAGGGTATCAAGACCGCGTGTATCAGCTCCAATGGCTATAAATTAGGCAAACATCTATCCGCTTGGCATGATGCAGGCTTGGATAAATTAAATCTAAGTATTGACAGTTTTAATCCCACAACATTTCATAAAATTACAGGATATGATGGCTTGCCTGCTCTACTTCGTGATATTGATAAACTCTTATACTCAACTAGCATCACCTTAAAGCTCAACGGCATTTTGATGGCACATACCGCCTATGACAATCTTATGGCAGCACTGGACTTTGTCAAAGATCGCCCCATTACTTACCGTTTCATTGAATTTATGCAAACATCAGATAATAGCCAACTGTTTTTTGCCGAACATACCAGCAGTCAGCATATCAAAACCTATTTAATCAAGCACGGTTGGAGGGCTCAAATGCGTGCAACGGATGGTGGACCTGCAACTGAATACAGCCACCCTGATTATGTCGGTAAAATTGGTCTGATTGAACCTTATTCACCCAAATTTTGTGATCATTGCAATCGCCTACGTGTTAGTAGTCAAGGTCAAGTGCATCTTTGCTTGTTTGATAGCCAAAATTACGACATTCGTCCTTATCTGACACAAGGTGACACCCAGGGGCTTATTCAAGCTTTACAAGCCTTAATGCCTATCAAACCTGAACATCATCACCTGCACTCTGCCGACAGCGGCATGATGTATAATTTATCCTTGGTAGGCGGCTAAACTTTGCACACTCTTTGGCAAATAGTGAATCAAAAAAGCAAAATCGATGCCGCTACTGCCAATCAGTGGCTGAACATTGATTGCCTTGAGAGCAGCTGGAAACAAAAAATTTTTAATAAAACCCTAAGACCTTAACTTTGATTTGATACTTTAATTAACCCACAGGACATCTTATGTGTAACTTATGTAATGACCCTAATCATCAACCACAAGCCAAAAAATCCGATCAACCATTTACTCCCTTAAACATCGCTGTACTAACGGTATCTGATACGCGCATACTGGACGAAGATACTTCAGGAAAATTCTTGGTAGATAGCCTAGTGGAGGCAGGTCATGTATTGGTTGACCGCAAGCTGACCAAAGATGATATTTATCAAATCCGTGCAGTGATTAGTGCATGGATCGCTGATGAACGCATTCATGCCATTATTACCACAGGGGGTACAGGTTTTTATCATCGTGATAACATGCCAGAAGCAGTCGGCGTGCTATTTGATAAAGAAGTGCAAGGCTTTGGTGAAATGTTTAGATACTTATCTCATGGCGAAATCGGAATGTCAACCCTACAATCTAGAGCAGTGGCAGGCATGGCAAACAACACAGTAATTTTTTGCTTACCAGGATCAACAGGAGCATGTCGAACAGGCTGGGAGGGTATTATCAAACAGCAGCTGGATAACCGAACTCGTCCTTGCAACTTTGTACCACATTTAATGCGTCAAAATCCATCGCATGGCTAATAGTGGCAGATTTGGATTCTCGGTTTAATGGTAACTATAATATGATGCTTAACATCGGAATTAAGCCATGAGTTTATGCGCTGTCTTAATTTTAGCAGGGGGAGAGTCAACTCGAATGGGACAACCCAAAGCACAGCTTGCCCTACCCAACAAAAGTACGGTACTTGATTTTCATATCGCTTGTGCCAAAAAATTAAACTTACCCATTTTTTTGGCAGATAATGGTAAAAATTCTGCACATGATCCACTCATTACGCCACTTAAAGATTATTTGCCTTGCAATGATTCAGGTAAAGGTGCAGGTCCTTTATCCGGCATCGCTGCTGGCTTACAGGCGGTAGAAAGCGAAGGCTATATTTTGACTGTTAGCTGCGATCATTTGCTAGCGATTGATAAAATTGCTGATATATTAAAGTTTACCAGTGCTCAAGTTGGCTATCTATACGCAAAAAAAGACTGCCCCTTATTAGGGGTTTACCACACCAGTATTCTACCAATATTACTTGATTTTCTGGCTCAGGGTGGTCGCTCAGTCATGCAATTTTTAGACCTTGTTGACCGCCAAACTTTTGATCTTAATGATGATTTACACGCTTTGACTAACTTTAACACACCCAGTGAATTTGCCTTAGCTTTGGAAAATTTTTATGACTGATTTAGATCACCACACCCTAACTCATCTAGACGCCAATGGTGATATTAGCATGGTTGATGTTTCAACCAAAATAGCAACCCAGCGCAGTGCCACCGCAAGCGCTCAGGTAATTTTTCCTTCAAATATCTATTTAGCCATCAAAAACACTGATGGCATGACAAAAAAAGGATCAATTACCCAAACAGCTCATCTTGCAGGTATTATGGGTGCTAAGAAAACGAGCGATTTAATCCCTTTATGCCATCAGTTACCCCTTGATAGTGTCAAGCTAAGCTTTGAATATAATGATGCAAAATGTGCCATTGTTGTGACAGCGGCTGTCAAGGTGACTCACAAAACTGGTGTAGAAATGGAAGCCTTAACAGCAGTATCAGTAGCTTGTCTGACTATCTATGACATGACCAAAGCAATGAGCCATGACATTATCATTACCGATGTTTGTCTATTAAATAAAACTGGGGGGAAATCTGATTATGTCAAATAACTTAACTGTTACTGTATTATATTTCGCCAGTCTTGCCGAACAGGCAGGTATAGATGAAGAAATTTTAACAACCTCGCATTATTATCTTAATGATATTTATTCTTATTTATTAGATAAATACGATTTTAATTTAACACAAGATGAATTGGCGGTTGCTGTCAATCATCAGATTACCAGTTGGCAGGCTAAGGTTAGCAATGGTGATATCATCGCCTTTATTCCACCTGTCGCTGGAGGTTAATATGGCTCAAAAACTACATCAAGGCTCATCAAAGATCTCAATAAGCCATGAAGCTGCCTACCATGTGGCAATCACTGATGGATTTGCCTTATTAGACACCTCTATCGATGAGAAGAAACTAAAAAAAGGTTTGCTTGATGACCGCTGTGGGGCTTTAGTGACCTTTGAAGGTTGGGTGCGAAACCATAACAACAGCCGCCCAGTAGAAAAGCTCACCTATTATGGTTATGAGGCATTGGCACTTAATCAAGGAAAGCTATTGATCAGTGAAGCCTGTCAACGTTTTAAAATTGAAAATGCCATCGCCATGCATCGCATCGGTGATCTGAACATAGGCGATATGGCGGTATGGATAGGCGTTAGCGCTCATCATCGCTATCCCGCCTTTGAAGCTTGTCAGTGGTTGCTCGACGCCATCAAAGCAGACATTCCTGTATGGAAGCAAGAATTTTATACCGACAGCAACCAAAGTTTATGGTTAAGTAATAATGGCTAAATAATAATGGTTAAGCCATTATCATAATCAATTTTTATCAACCGCCAATCAAGGAGAACGCCCATGGCAATCAGTGCAAGAAATCAACTTAACGCCACCATCAAACACATTCAATCAGGAGCGGTTAATGATGTCATCAAACTTAGCTTAACCGATGGCGATGAATTAACGGCTGTGATTACCTCGGAGAGTACCAAACGCCTTAACCTTGCTGTCGGTGGCAGCGTGGTGGCGATTTTTAAAGCCCCATCGGTCATCGTCGCAACAGATGATGAGCTGATTTTATCGTCTCGCAACCAATTGCAAGGCACAGTAGAGAGCATCACCGATGGTGCGGTAAATGCCGAAATTGCCATCAAAACCGCCAGCGGTACAGTGATTAGTGCCATCATCACCAGCCAAAGCTGTCAAAATCTAAACCTAGCCGTGGGTTCGTCTGTTACTGCTTTAATTAAGGCATCACACATCGTTCTTGGTGTCAAAAAGTAACGCCCAAACCCCAAACCCAATAGAACAAACAGGAGTTTATCATGACATTCGCCATCAAATCAGCCATCAAACCTTTATTCATCGCCATGATGGTCATGGGGGCAACATCAGCCCATGCAGACCTTACCGTGTATGCCGCAGCCAGCATGACCAATGCCGTTGAAGACATCAACAAGTTGTATGAAAAAAAATACAACAGTAAAGTAAAAACCTCCTTTGCCGCATCATCTACCCTTGCCAAACAAATTGAGCAAGGTGCGCCTGCTGACATTTATATCTCGGCAAACACCTCTTGGATGGATTATTTGGACAAAAAAGATAAGATTGTTAGCAGCAGCTATAAAAACCTATTGGGCAACCGCTTGGTGATGATTACCCCCAAAAATAACCCTGTCAAGACCAACATCAAAATAGACAAATCCTTTGACATCGGTAATGCCTTTACAGGCAAGCTATGCACTGGCAATACCGCCAGCGTGCCTGTGGGCAAATACGCCAAAGAAGCCCTAACCAATCTGGGTTGGTGGGACACCATCAAACCGCGTTTGGTAGAGACCGAAGATGTGCGCGCTGCACTAAACTTTGTGAACCGTGGTGAATGTCAGCTGGGCATTGTCTATGCCACAGATGCCAAAGTGGTTAAAAATGTGCAAGTGATTAACACATTCCCAATCACCACACACACGCCAATTGTCTATCCCATCAGCATGGTTAAGCAAAGTCGTGAAGCCCAGCAGTATTATGACTTTTTACAGACCAATGAAGCCAAAGCGGTTTATCGCAAATATGGTTTTAGTGTCTTATAATAGTTCTTTATCACGGTTATCATACATAGTTTGGTACAATCATGAACCTAACACTGTCGCCTGATGAGATAGAAGTCATCAAACTGTCTTATCAAATCGCAAGCGTGAGCCTTCTGGTCAACCTATTGCCAGCGATTGCCATGGGTTGGCTGTTGGCTCGCAAAGATTTTTTTGGTAAATCTTTGTTTGAAACCCTTGTGTTTTTGCCCTTAGTTCTGCCCCCTGTTGTGCCGGGCTATATTTTGCTGGTCTTATTTGGCAATCAAGGGGTCATTGGACAATATTTATCACAGTTGGGCTTTGATTTGGCATTTAATTGGAAAGGGGCGGTACTGGCGTCAGCGGTCATGGGCTTTCCCTTGATGGTGCAATCGGTACGCCTTGCCATTGAATTGGTGGACAAACGCCTTGAATTGACCGCCATGTCATTGGGGGCAAGCCGTTTACAGGCATTTTTTCAGATAACCTTGCCATTGGCGGGTGCTGGGATTGTGATTGGGGCGATTTTATCGTTTTGTCGCAGTTTGGGCGAATTTGGGGCAACCATCACCTTTGTGGGCAACATATCAGGGGAAACTCGCACCTTGCCATTGGCGATTTATAGCCTGTTACAACAACCTGACAGCGATGCCCAAATCATGCGATTGTTGATATTGTCGGTTGGGGTGGCGTTTTCAGCATTGTGGCTGTCGCAGTGGTATGCCCGTTATCAAAAAAGAAGACTTGCACAATGACACAAATCACACAAACCGCACAAACATCAAAAGATGACCCTTTGATATTTGATTGTCAGTTTCAGCTGGTGCTTGGCAGGCTGGATTTATCCGTTGATTTGCAATCATCACAGCCTGTCATGGGGCTATTTGGGATTTCAGGCTCTGGCAAAACCAGCATTTTACACACCATTGCAGGGCTAAATGCCCCAAAAAATGGCAGTATCCGCATCAATGGGCAAACTTGGTTTGATGGCGAAAAAAAAATCAACATACCCATTCAGCAGCGACGAGTGGGCTTGGTGTTTCAAGATGCCCAAATTTTCCCCCATAAATCGGTGATGAATAATTTGCTATTTGGTTATCGCAACATTGATGATGACCAAAGACGCTTTCACCCCGATGAAATCATTGAGCTGTTAAAATTAGGGCATCTGACCCAGCGTATGCCCACCAAACTATCAGGCGGAGAAAAACAGCGAGTGGCACTTGGGCGAGCGTTGCTTTATTCGCCAAATTTGTTACTTTTAGATGAACCATTATCCGCCCTAGACAGCATTCACAAACAAGAGATTTTACCATTTTTTGAGCAGATTATCCGCACCACTCACATTCCCATGTTGTATGTCAGCCATGACAAATCAGAAATCCAGCAACTGACCGATGAGATTTATTACTTATAAAATCAAATGGTCAGTGCAACTCACACCACCCAATCAAATAGCTGAATTATCACCTGCTCGCCTTTATTCGCACCCACACTATTTTCATCAAGCACAATTAGACAGTTGGCTTGAGACAATTGTTTGATGCGGTGCGAGTCTTGTGCACTTGATGGTGTGACTTGTAATTTTTTTTCACTCATTTCAAAATAGCCGCGCTGATACTCTCGCCTACCTACACTTTTCTTGATGTTTGCCGTCGTAATCGCAGGCAGATGTAAGGTAAGAGGTGCATCTATTGCCCCTAGTGCCTGCCATAGTGCTGGACGCACAAAGTTAATACAGCCAACTACTGTAGAAAGTGGATTGCCCGGTAACCCAAAATATAACACTTTACGCGCATCAGCAGCAAATTCACCAAAAACAAACGGCTTGCCTGGCTTCATAGCAACTTTATAGTGATTAATTTTACCCAAGCTTCTCACCACTTCGGTTAAAAAATCATAGTCACCGACAGAAACACCAGCACTAGAGATAATTATGTCACATTCTTCAATGGCACGCTTTACCACTTCATAAGTCTCATCAAACACATCTTTGACAATGCCATAATCCTTGATTATGATAGGCAATTTTCTTAATAGTGCCTTTAAAGTTGGTGTGTTTGAATTATAAATCTGAGCCAAATCACTCAATGGCTGACCAATGGAAACCAGCTCATCGCCTGTGGCTATTAGACCAATTCTAAGTGGTGAAAACACTTCAATTTCATCATATCCCATGCTAGAAAGTAGACTAATATCACTGGGATTCAGACGCTTACCTGCACTAAGCAAGGTATCGCCTTGAGCAATCTCTTCGCCTTGGTAGCGGATATTGGCACTGACTTTAGCAGGCTTGGTTAGTACAATGTAATAAGGCTGAGATTTATCAGTTATGTTAATTTGATCAAAAGTAGTATGTTCTTGCATCACTACCGTATCACAACCCTCTGGTACAACCGCTCCTGTAAAGATACGCACCGCTTGATTAGGCAAAATCTCGCCACTAAACGGCGTGCCTGCACAAGACTCGCCTATGACGGTAAAACCATCACCCTGCTGTAGTTGGCTTTGTGCAACCAAGGCAAATCCATCCATTGCCGAAACATTCTGGCGTGGTATATCGAGATTTGCATTAATATCAACTGCCAATATGTGATTAAGTGCATCGTTTAAAGCCAGTACCACCCTCTGTCTAGATACCAAAGGATTATCAATATTCAAATACTCGTCCACACGACTGATAATTGATTTTTGAAGTTCATCTACACTAATCATGTGTTTTCCTTTTATAAATTTATTATAAATCAGCCACGATATATATTTTGCTCATTCATCTTAAGCTCAATGCCAATAATATCAGCCTTTTGGCTTAATTCAAATAAATAGTCACACAAACTATGATGAAATGACTGCTGCTTAAGATGATTTTCAATGATAGGATATGCCTCTTCAAAGCTCAGCTGCCTACCCTCCTGCTTTTGTAGAACTTCAATCACATGGATCCCATATCGCGTTTCAATCGGATTAATACTGATACCAACTGGCAAAGCAAATACGGCACTCTCAAATTCAGGCACGGTACTGCCTTTTTGCAATACACCCAGTTCACCGCCATCATCTTTTGAAGGGCAGGCAGAGTATCGACGTGCAAACTCAATAAAATCACTATCCCGATTGTGGCTTTGATTAAGCCGATCGATCAATTGGCGAGCTTGCTTTTTTAATTCAATGCGCTCTTCACCCTCTTGTGGTGGACACGCAAGCAAAATATGGCGAAGTGTCATTATTGGCGTACTAACAAATTCAACTTGATTAGCATGATAGTAATTCTGACAGCTTGCCTTGTCTGGAGATTTGGCGATGACTTGCTGCTCTAACAGCTTAGCGATGGTAGCTTCTTCATTCTCTAGCCACGCCCTCTCGCCCAAGCACTCAATCACTTCTTGACGCAGTAATTCACGCATAACTAAGGCTTGAGCTGCTAAAAACAATGCTTCTTCTTGGCTATTAGCAGGATGATACTGCACTTCGGCAGCTACTGCTTTGGGGTCTATTGCTACGCCATTTACAGTGATATTTGGTAAAGTTTGGTGGCTTGAGGCGATTAGATTGGTGCTGTCAAAAATTTCTTTATCTAATGCTTGCTTGATAAATTGAGCATCAGATGAAGGTCTGCCCAAGTCTTTAGAAGTTGGCATAATACGAATATTATCGCTCTTTTGAGCCAAATTCTCTATATTCAATACTTTGATGAGCTTAGTAGAATCATTAGGTTCATCTGCGCATATATTTTGAATTGTTTGTTGAATCGGTATATAGGTTCCAACGCTCATAAGACCTCTAATAATGGTTACAATGAAAATATGGATAATAAAATCATTATCCAAAATAAAGCGTCTGTTCACCATACTTCTTTAGGAGAATGTAAATTCATCATTTTAAAGACACTTTCTGGTGATAAAAAACCACAAAGACAAGAATGCAGTCTTTGTGGCAATGGCACAGTATTTTATTATTGTTGTTATTATTCCGTATTACTTACTGAGATCTCTTTTGGCGGACAATTTGATAACGCCTGCCAAGATACCAAATTGGGGCAGAAATGATATGGATTAAGCGAGTAAATGGCACAAGTAAGATTAAGGTTGTGCCTAAAAACATGTGCATTTTATAAATCAGTCCAGCATCTTCTACCAATGAAGCGGCGTAGACTGGGCGTAATATCGCCAAGTTTTGTGCCCACCCTGCCAAGCTTAACATCAATGCACCATCACGATGGGTCGGATATGACCAAATGGTTGCAAGTCCCATGACCAATTGAAGCAAAATAATTAACAGTAACATCTTATCGCTAAAAGTTGAGGTGTGGCTGATGCGTGGGTTGGTAAAACGTCGCCAAATTAACATGATAAGCCCAATTAAGCACATTATCCCTGCAATGCCACCAACAATCACTGCCATCAGTTGTTTTTGTGGTGCGGTGATGATGCGTTCATAAATAACATGGGGGGTAAACATGCCAAAAAAATGCCCAAGCAATACGACAATGATGCCAATATGAAATAAATTGCTTGCCAATCGCATGCCTTTATCTGACAGCATTTGACTTGAACCTGCACGCCATGTGTATTGAGACAAATCAAATCTTGCCCAACAACCAAAGATGCACACTGTCAAGGCGATATAGGGATAAATGCCAAATAAAAAGACATGTAACCAATCTTCTGGGTTTGTTGTGTTCATAATCAGACTCCTTGTGTGGTGGCTTTGGCGGATTGGTTGAAGTCAACCCAATGCACAGGAACTTCGGCTTGGCGTTGAGCGTGTTCACCTTGTAGGTTTGCGATACGCTGTTTGGTTTGGTTTGATGGGCAGTTTTGTTGTTCTGCTCCTAAAAAATCCACCATTTCTTCTTCCCATGCTTTGTCAATCGCTTCGGTGGTGTCATCAGCAGGTTGGTTGTCTTTGTGCATTTTGGCAAGCTGTTGGTCAATGACGCTCAGTGGTTCGCCTGCGATTTGCAACAATGCTTTAAATAGACCAACATAGTGGCTGTTTTTATCCATTAAGCGAGCTGCCAATAAGGCAACAATGTGGCTAATGTTGGCAATGTCTTCACGAATCTGCATCTCATCATGGTTGATGGTGGCTTGGTGGGATAAAAATTCCAAATACATCGGCAGATAGTCAGGCAATTCTTTTGCGTTAATCTCAAATCCAGCCATTTCATATTGAGCCATTAAATCCACCATGGCTTGCCCACGGTCTCGACTTTCGCCATGAACATGTTCAAATAGCCATAAAGATAAGGAACGACCTCGCTCAAATAGGCTGTCATATTTGGCTTGTGCTTCTAGCTCACCGAGTGCAGCCATCTGGTCAATTAAGGTGGCGATGTCTTGTCGCACCTCAGGGCTGATAAGACGGCTTTGCATGACAAGCTGTTTGCATTGGTCTAAGTTATCATCAACAAACAACTCGTGTTCAGGGTAATCCATGAGCAAGCTGATGACTTTAAGCAGTTTCATGTCTGTGGCAGATGTCATTTATAGCTCCCATGTTTGTACGGTTTTGATAAAATCACGCTTGTTATTTTTCTTTTGTCCAAACATGTGGGTGTCATTACCTCCTGTACAACCATTGCCAAAGGTAAAGCCACAACCATTGCGTTCAGCAAACGCATCGCTTAGGGCTTCTTCACGATGGGCGGTTGGGATAACAAAACGGTCTTCATAGTTGGCAATGGCAAGATAGCGGTACATATCCTCCACTTGGGCAACGCTTAAGCCAACAGCGTCTAACACTTCTTGGGCATCTTGTTTTTCAACCAGTTGCAGGCGTTTATAGCTTCGCATGGCAAGCAGGCGTTTTAATGCCAAGCGTACAGGCTCTTCATCGCCTGCGGTGAGCATGTTGGCAAGGTATTTTAAAGGAATGCGTAAACTGTCCACATCTGGAATCAGTCCGTCCATGCCCACTTTGCCTGCTTCGGCAGCGTTTTGAATGGGTGATAATGGTGGCACATACCACACCATAGGCAAGGTACGGTATTCTGGGTGCAAGGGCAGAGCAAGCTTCCAATCGACTGCCAGTTTATAGACAGGGGATTTTTGAGCAGATTCGATGACGCTCATTGGCACGCCGTCTTGTAAGGCTTGTTTGATGACTTTGGGGTCATGTGGGTCTAAGAAAATATCAAGTTGTGCTTGGTATAAATCTTGTTCGTTTGATAGGCTGGCAACTTCGTGGATTTTGTCTGCATCATACAATAATACGCCAAGGTAGCGAATGCGACCGACACAAGTTTCAGAGCAGATGGTGGGCATGCCTGCTTCAATACGGGGGTAACAGAAGATACATTTTTCTGATTTGCCCGATTTCCAGTTGTAATAGATTTTTTTGTAAGGACAGCCTGAGATGCACATACGCCAGCCACGGCATTTGTCTTGGTCAATCAGTACGATGCCATCTTCTTCACGCTTATAAATTGCCCCACTTGGACAAGATGCCACGCAAGTTGGGTTTAGACAATGCTCACATAGGCGTGGCAAATACATCATAAAGGTGTTTTCATATTGCCCATAGATGTCAGCTTGTATGTCATCAAAATTCTTATCACGGCGACGCTTGGCAAACTCTGACCCAAGAATCTCTTCCCAATTTGGCCCCCATTCAATTTTTTGTATGCGTTTGCCTGTAATTAAAGAGCGAGGGCGTGCAATGGGCTGATGTTCACCAATTGGGGCGGTATGCAGATGTTGGTAGTCAAAGTCAAATGGTTCATAATAGTCATCTATCATGGGCAAATCTGGGTTGGCAAAAATATTGGCAAGCACTCTAAATTTACCCCCAATTTTGGGATTAATTGAGCCATCTGCATTGCGTATCCAACCACCTTTCCATTTACCTTGGTTTTCCCATTCTTTTGGATAACCGATACCGGGTTTGGATTCCACATTGTTAAACCATGCGTATTCCATGCCCTCTCGGCTGGTCCAAACATTTTTACAAGTGACTGAGCAGGTATGGCAACCGATACATTTATCAAGGTTTAACACCATGCCAACTTGTGAGCGAATTTTCATTTTAATTTTCCTTGACCTAGCGACAGCTTAGTAAAATATGTCATGATATGTTGTAAAATCATCAGTCCAAAGTGGTGGGTAATGGGCGTGGCAATTCATCATCAGCCTTGCCCTCTAGCCAGTCAATATTTGCCATTTTACGCACCACAACAAATTCATCACGGTTACAACCAACCGTACCATAGTAGTTAAAGCCATAAGAGAATTGGGCATAACCACCAATCATGTGAGTGGGCTTTAAGATGGTGCGAGTAACTGAGTTGTGAATACCACCACGAGTACCTGAGTTTTCAGAACCTGGGATATTCACCAGTTTTTCTTGAGCATGGTACATCATGGTCATGCCTTCTTTGACTCGCTGGCTGACCACCGCACGGGCGGTGATTGCCCCGTTGGCATTAAAGACTTCAATCCAATCATTATCTTCAATGCCTGCTTTTTGGGCATCAATCTCACTTATCCAAACAATTGGACCACCACGGCTTAAGGTGAGCATCAATAGGTTTTCTGAATAGGTGCTGTGAATGCCCCATTTTTGGTGTGGTGTTAAGAAATTAAGCACAATTTCTTTGTTGCCATTGGATTGATATTTTTTAAATGCTTGGGTGGTTTTGGTGTCAATTGGCGGACGGTATTGTTGCATTTGTTCGCCAAAGGCTTGTATCCAAGGGTGCTCAACATAAAATTGCTGACGGCCTGTGATTGTCCGCCATGGAATCAGTTCATGCACATTGGTGTAGCCTGCGTTGTAGCTGACTTTGTCAGATTCAAGCCCTGACCATGTGGGACTTGAAATGATTTTTCTGGGTTGGGCAACAATGTCATTAAAGCGGATTTTTTCATGCTCACTGGCTTTTGCCAAATGAGTGTGGTCACGCCCTGTTTTTTTGGACAATTCTGCCCATGCTTTAACCGCAACATGACCGTTGGTTTCTGGAGCTAGCATCAGTACGGTTTCAATGGCATTGACGACACTGCTCATATTGGGGCGTGTGTTGGCAACGCTGTCATCATGAATGCGATAATTTAACTGCCCTAATTGTTGCACTTCTTCTTTGGTGTCCCAGTCAATGCCTTTAGAGTTATTACCAAGCTTGTCCATTAAAGGACCAAGAGAAGTGAACTTGGCATAGGTGCTGGGATAATCTCGTTCCACGACTTTGATGAGTGGGCAATTAATGCCGGGTATGGGTTTTTCACCTGCACTTTTCCAATCTGTGCCACCAAAGGGTTGAGCCAATTCATCGGCACTGTCATGTTGCATGGGTAAGGTAACCACATCGGTTTGTGTTCCCAAATGCCCAACACAAAGGCGAGAGAACGCCTTAGCGATGTATTTATAAATTTCCCAGTCAGTTTTTGCTTCCCACGCAGGGTCAGTGGCGGCGGTGAATGGGTGGATAAATGGGTGCATGTCTGATGTGTTGATGTCTTCTTTTTCGTACCATGTGGCGGTGGGCAGTACAATGTCAGAATACAAACATGTGCTGGACATTCTAAAGTCTAAGGTGGTTACCAAATCAATTTTGCCTGTTGGGGCATTTTCAACAAAGTCAATTTCGTTGGGTTTAAAGCCAGTTTGTACCGTTTCATCACCCAATAAGCCATTTTTTGTCCCTAACAAGTATTTGAGCATGTACTCATGCCCTTTACCTGATGAACCCAGTAAGTTTGACCGCCAGATAAACATATTGCGTGGGAAATTTTGCGGATTGTCGGGTTGTTCGGCAGCAAAACGCAATGACCCATTGTGCAGACTTTCAACCACATAATCTTGAACACTCATGCCTTTGGCTTTTGCTTGGGGGGCAATGGTCAGTGGATTTTGGTTTAATTGGGGGGCAGATGGCAACCAACCTGCCCGCTCAGCTTTAATGTTGTAATCGAGCATATGCTCTGGAAATTGCGATTTATTGGCATGAGATGAAAGCAATTCATGGGCAGAGACAGTTTCATGTCGCCATTGGCTTGAGTGATTGTAAAAAAAGCTTGTGCCATTCATGTGGCGTGGTGGTCTGTGCCAATCTAACCCAAACGCAACAGGTGCCCAACCAGATTGTGGTCTGAGCTTTTCTTGACCCACATAGTGAGCCCAGCCACCCCCTGATTTGCCAATACAGCCACAGAGCATCAGCATATTAATCACACCACGATAATTCATGTCAAGATGATACCAGTGGTTCATGCCTGCTCCGATGATGACCATGGATTTGCCTTGAGTTTTGTGGGCATTTTCGGCAAATTCACGGGCGATTTGAATCACCTTTTCACGACTGACACCAGTGATTTTTTCTTGCCAAGCAGGCGTACCTGCGATGTTGGCATCATTGTAATCATCGGTAACATTTTGACCACCATGCCCATTATCAACCCCCAAATTGGCAACCATCAAATCAAAAACGGTGGCGACTTTGGCGGTTTGTCCATTGGCAAGACTGATGGTATGGCAAGGAATGTTTTTATACTGAATGGCATCACCAGCAGCAGCGGTAAAATAGGGGTGCTCATCACCACCAAAATAGTCCAAACCAACGCTTGCCGTCTCGCCAGAACCTTTTAATGACAAAGTCAAATCCACATCGCCATTATGTTGACCTTCTTTATTTTCCAAATTCCAACGCCCTGTTTCACCCCAGCGATAACCGATTGAGCCATAAGGTGAAACAAGCTCACCATTTTGGTTCATGGCGATGGTTTTCCATTCAGGATTATTTTCTTGACCTAAATTGTCAATTAAGTCAGATGCACGCAAAAAACGCCCTGCTTTAAACTTATCATCTTTTTCTTCAAGCACCACCAACATGGGCAAATCCGTGTAGCGTTTGGCATAGTCTTGGAAGTAATCACTTTGAGATTTCAGATAAAACTCTTTGATGATGACATGGCAAAATGCTTGAGCCAAGGCGGCATCTGTGCCTTGTTTTGGGTTCAGCCATAGGTCACAAAGTTTGGCAATTTCAGCATAATCTGGGGTAATGGCAACCGTTTTTGTGCCTTTATAACGCACCTCGGTAAAAAAGTGAGCGTCAGGCGTACGGGTTTGTGGCACATTTGAGCCCCACGCAATGATATAATCAGAATTATACCAATCAGCAGATTCAGCAACATCGGTCTGCTCACCCCAAACCATGGGAGAAGCTGGCGGCAGGTCGCAATACCAATCATAAAACGATAAGCATGCACCGCCTATGAGCGATAAATATCTTGACCCTGACGCATAACTGAGCATGGACATCGCAGGAATGGGTGAAAAACCAATGATGCGGTCAGGGCCAAAGGTCTTGGCGGTGTAAACATTGGCTGCTGCAATGATTTCTGCACACTCTTGCCAAGATGAGCGTACAAAACCACCCAAGCCTCGTTTTGACTTGTATTCAGCAGATTTGGTAGGATTTTCAACAATGCTTGCCCATGCCAAAACAGGGTCGGTATGTTTGGCTTTGGCTTCACGCCATAATTTTAATAATGGTTTACGCACTTTTGGGTATTTTAAGCGGTTGGCAGAATACATATACCAGCTATAGCTTGCCCCACGAGGACAGCCACGAGGCTCATGGTTGGGCAAATCTGGGCGAGTGCGAGGATAGTCCGTCTGTTGTGTTTCCCAGGTTACCAGACCATTTTTGACATAGATTTTCCAAGAGCATGAACCTGTGCAGTTCACCCCATGTGTAGAACGCACCACTTTGTCATATGACCAGCGTGCCCGATAGCTGTTTTCCCATTCACGGTTTTCATCACGGACTTCACCATGTCCGTCGGCAAATTCACCTTGTTTTCTTTTAAAAAACCGCAGTTGGTCGAGTAAGTGGCTCATTTTGCTTTCCTCGTTGTTGTAAAAAGAGCTTAGCTGGCTAGCGACAATCGAAACACCAAGCTAACATTGATTATAAAAACTTATTGGTTACCTAACTATTGCCTAAATGGCTATCATTAGATACTTCTTTGGGTGTAGTTGAATGACTGCTTTAATTTTATTAATGCGAATAGATAAATGCCGATGCCAGCTGTTGTGCGTTACTAATACTCACGCCCAAGTCCTCAATCAGCCCACTATTCATGTCATAAATCCAGCCATGTACCGAAAGTTGTCTGCCTTGATACCAAGCATTTTGTACTAGGGTAGTATGGCAAACATTAGTGACCTGACGCTTAACATTGATTTGGCATAATAAATCAAACTCCTCTTTATCAGTTAAACCCTCAAAAGCCTCACGATATTGGTAACGCATTCCTTTCAACGGTCTAAGCCAGTTATCTATCAGACCATATTCTTGCTGACTAAGCGCCGCTTTAACGCCGCCGCAACCATAGTGACCACATACGATAATATGCTCAACCTTAAGTACATCTACCGCAAACTGTAACACCGATAACAAATTCATATCAGTTGAAACTACCATATTTGCGACATTGCGGTGCACAAAAAGCTCTCCTGGCATGACGCCTACCACTTCATTGGCGGGCACACGACTGTCAGAGCAGCCGATCCATAAATATTTGGGTGACTGCGCCTTTGAGAGTCTTGGAAAATAGTCAGGATCACGCGCTGTCAGTGACTGTGCCCAATATTGGTTGTTATTTAACAAATCACTTAATGTTACATGCATACACACCCCCAGAGTTGATTTGGTTTTAGCATAAATCAGCTATCAATACCTAGCTATGCTCTAAATGGTTAAGGCACTACCCTAAAGTAGTAAGCTTGGCTGGCTGCTTTCTACCTAAGCATACTATGGCTAATATCTGTAAATATTTACAATACTTCAATCTAAATTACCCACTCTTTAGCCATGAAAAAACTCTATGATGAAAAAAAGGTTGTTTATCTTCAGAGCTTGAGCTACCACCCTATTTTTGCAACAACCAATAAGAAACTTTCAATTTCGGCAGCAACGATTCACTACTACCCAAAAGGCAGTTTGATTTATTTGCAATATGCTAAAGTGCGTTATTTATATTTTTTATTAGAAGGTGCAATCCATTGCTATCGTCAGCAGCCCAATGGTCAAGAAAGCCTAATAAACAGATTTGATACAAATAAAACTCATATCCATCAGGTGCAGATGATCAATGAAAGCCTGCCTAATTTAAAAGTAGATCAGTGTGATGAAAAACAAGATGAGATACTTGCGTATAATCAATATAACTCGTTTGGAAAAAATAGCTGCCATCAGTTAACCGCCAAAGCTTCACAAAATAGCTATGTTGCCATTTTACCCATTCATGAAATAAAAAAAACATTCAACAACTCGTCTTTAGCTACAATATTTACTTGGTATACAGAGCAGATGTATGAGCAAATCTCGACACAGTTTTTATTGTATGATTTATTAAGCCTGAAAACTGCACAAGCGAAAGTAGCTTATTATCTATTATGCCATGCTGACAATAACAGCAAAATAGAGATATCCATGAGTCAAAAAAATCTTGCAAGCCTACTAAGTATCTGTGCTGAAACACTCAGCCGAACTTTGCGATCTTTGATAAATCAGCAAATTATTAGCGTAAATGGTGTACAATACACTATTTTAAAATCCGAACACCTAGAACAGATGGTGGAACAATGACCACACAAACGCTATTTCATTTTTGATGAGATGATATTTTAAAAATAGTGATTTAATCAGCAGATTACTTTTTCGACAATCGTAATAACAATTCAAAGATTCGCCATGCTTATGAATATCCAAAACACCGCCAAACGCCCAACATCTCCCCATCCCATTTTAAATTTGGGTTTTCGCATATTTTTTGTGGGTTCGGCGGTGTTTGCTGTGATAAGTATGCTGCTTTGGCTGGTGATATTACAAGGGTTTGCTCCTTTTCAAGGCGTGGTTACGCCCTTTTATTGGCATGGTCATGAGATGGTGTTTGGTTATGCTTTAGCAGTGATTGCAGGGTTTTTATTAACGGCAGTCAAAACATGGACAAATCAGCCCATGCCTTATGGCTGGCATTTGGGGGCGATATTTGGGGCGTGGGCGGTATCTCGCTTTATCTGGTTTGGGCTTCATGTCACACCTAGCATTGCCCTGTTCATGGCGGCTTTTGTATTTGACATGATATTTTGGGGCATGACTGCTTTTGCTGTCATCAAAGCGGTATGGGCTGTTCGCCAAAAACGTCAAATTGGTATCATTACCAAACTTTTACTATTAGGTTTGACTCAGGTTGCTTTTTATGTGGGCGTGCTGATAAATCATCACAACACACAGCAAATCGCCTTATATTTTGCCTTATATTTGGTGATTGGTGTGGTGTTTACCATTGCACGGCGTGTTTTGCCATTCTTTATTACCAAAGGTATCAGCGTCAATCATGATGGCACACCAAATGGCATGCAGCTTGAACAAAAAAACTCCGATCTACTGGACAGGCTCAATTTATTTGGTTTTTTTGGATTTATCATTTTTGATTTGTTCATCAAACAGCCCATGATTGCTGGCGTGTGTGCGTTAGTATGTTTGATGGCTAATTTGGTACGCCTAAAAAACTGGTATCACCACGCCATCTGGCAAAAGCCCCTGCTGTGGTCGCTCATCATTGCATTTTTTGGCATGACGATAAGTTTGGTGATGTTTGTGCTTTATCCGATTGCCACACAGTTAAATTGGTTTAGCTCTGTTAATATCCACACGCTTGGACTACATGGTTTGGCGGTGTTTGGCATTGGACTGATGACGATTGCCATGATGGCTCGGGTGTCGCTTGGACATACTGGCAGAAATATCCATCAGCCCCCTGCCACTGTGTCATTAATGTTCATGTTGATGATTTTGTGTGGCATATTTCGTGTGGTCTTACCGCTATTTTTTAATGATAGTTATATGCCGCTCATGTTATTATCACAAGTATTGTGGATAGCGTCTTTTGTGATATTTTGCCTTTGTTATGTGGGCATCTTAGTAAAACCAAGAATCGATGGACTTTTTGGATAGCGTAAATAAACATTTAGATATTCATTTATAAGACCAACTTACAGCCACAATACTTATCATGTATCAAACATGCAAAATAAGTACGCTACCAATGTTAAACCTAAGATTGTATTCGTTGATAAAAGATAAAAGCTTTCGAGTACATACCGTTACATTTTCTAGCTATTCGATTTAGTAGCTTACAATCAAAATGTTCAACGCCTTTGATATGATTGTTTTCTTTTTGCAAATTCTTTTGCTTGATTAATTTTAAAATACTTAAAATGAGTAACTTCAACAACAAAAAAAGCCCAAATCTTTCGATTTGGGCTTTTTAAAATTTGGAGCGGGAAACGAGATTCGAACTCGCGACCCCGACCTTGGCAAGGTCGTGCTCTACCAACTGAGCTATTCCCGCTTTGTGTGGCATATTATATGCCAAATTTATTCAATGTCAAGCATTTTTTCAAGCATTTTTTAAACTTTTTTCGGTGAACGATGAACACGCCCTACCCCTTTGATAACACGCTGATATCAGGGTGAAATTTGATGAGTTAATCCATGCCTACAGACCACTTTGGGGTGATGATGGTTTAAATATTTTGACATTATGATGCCCTTTTGCCAATAGTTGGGCTGCTTGCAATCGACTCATCACGCCCTGTTGGCAGTATAACAAATAGGTTTTGGTGGGGTCAAGTTGATCAAATTCTGACAGTAATTTATAAAATGGCAGCGTAATCACGGCAGCATCTACCTGAAGCGGCTTGTCATCTACTTCATCTGGCATACGAATATCTAATACCACCTGCTGGGCTGTGATGTGTTGCACCACTTCGGCAGTCACAATTTTTTCATGAATGTTTAAATCTCGGATATCACTAAATTTGGCTGTCTGTACGGCATGATTTAAAATCTCAAAATTAAAATTTGCTTCTTGTTCCAAAATCTTGGACTTAATCGCCTTGACCGTGGGTGATTTTGAGATAACACCGCAATACTCAGGCATTGACTTGGCAATGTTTGCCGTGCCAATTTTTTCTGCCATTTTTATGATATCTTCTTTATCACTGGTAATTAAAGGGCGTAAAATCAATGTAGATGATGCTGTATCAATCGCATTAAGATTGGTTAATGTTTGGCTTGCCACCTGACCCATCGCCTCTCCTGTCACCAGTGCTTGAATCTTCATTCGTTGGGCAATCTGACTGGCAGCTTTTACCATCATGCGTTTTAGGACAACGCCCATATGACCATCATCAATCGTTTTTAATATCTCGGCAACAACAGGTTCAAAATCTACCGTGATAAACCATACCTTATGCGACAAACTATAGCGAGACCATAGATGATACGCCATCTGCTTGACACCCAATTCATGTGCCTGACCACCCAAATTAAAAAAACAATAATGCACACGGCTACCACGACGCATGAACATATGGCTTGCCACACCAGAATCAAAACCACCTGAAATCAGCGATAATACATCTTCTTGGGTACTCATTGGATATCCACCCAAGCCCTCAAAACGACCCTTAACAATCATCATATGATCATGATCAATCTCGATATGAATGGTAATATCAGGATTTTTTAACTTCACGCTTGCACTGTCAATAGATTGATTGAGTCCACCGCCAATATATCGCATCGCATCCATTGAGTTAAACTCTGTCTTACCACGGCGTTTTACTCGCACACAAAATGATTTATTAATCAGTTTATCTTTATATTCTAGATAAGTATGCTCAAAAATATCATGTAAATTATGATACGGTTTTTCATCCACCTCCAAAAAATGATGAATGCCTGAAATCCGTTGCAGGGTATCACGAATGAGCAATTTTTTTTCATCGCTCGGTCTGACCTCGATAAAATCCCAATGGCGAATTACCACAACTTGCTCATCAACATGACATAATACCGCCTTGATATTATGAAATAAAATTTTGACAAAACGCCTGCGAACTGAGTCGCTTTTCATGATAATTTCAGGAAATAATTTGACGATAAATTTCATACAATACTCAACTTTGCCATAAACATAAAAACATAAGCATAAAAAAAGAGTTAAGTTTGCATATCAACCATGCAAACTTAACTCATAAAATATCACACAAAATCAATTAAGACCAGTTATTTAAGCTACACTCATCAATCAAATAACTACCACTTATAAGTCATTGAAAATAATAAAGAACGCCCTTTGGCAAAATTGGTCAATACCGAGCGAGTAGTACCACCGTATTTTGCATCAGGCTTACACAACTGCCCCGCCGCACAAGGTGCCCCTTCGTCTGCATCATTATAATATGAATGATAATAACGCTGAGTGGCGGCATCATTGTTGGCATCTAAGGGGTCAATATACAGTTTATCAAACGCATTTTGCACATCAAGACGCATCACCAAATCTTTCATCGGCTCATAAGCAACATAAAAATCATGCACCAAAGGCTGTCTTTTTAGCATCTCAATTTGTTTGATGACATGAGCACCTTTATCATCTGAATGCGATGTATTACCGCCATGCGTGCCATCAATGTATCTGGGTTCAATGGTTGCTCGTGGGCTTTGTCCATAATAACGCACCGCACTGCCTATGGTGAGTTTGTCATCAAAGCCACGCACACCAAATTCAAATCGCCCATAATCTTTGGGCAACATTGACACTTTGCTTAGCCCATAACCTTGGGTTAATTGGTCTTCTTTTGAGCTATTTCGTGGGGACTCGCTGGCATCGCTATAATTGGTTGGCTGGTCGGTCTTTTGTCTGGCATAAGACAAATTGGTAAAATACCGCCCAGCATCATAGTTGATTTCAAGCTCTAAGCCCTGTTTATGCACAGGCATTTGCCAGTTGCGATGTTGTATGGTATTGCCTTTTAATGCACCACTGGCAACCCAACTGGGTGGATTTTTTGTGTCATACCATTTACCATAAACATTATGAATGTAATTATTGATACGGCTTTCATAACCCAATACTTTTAGCCCCAAAGTATCATTGTCTGTCAATAGATTGCGTTTAAAAACATTAAAACCCAACTGATATGTATTGGCTTGTTCTGGTTTTAATGCAGTATTGACACCAACATCACCAATTTGAGAAAAGAACATTTCTTGAATGTTGGGCATTCTGTGCGTGCGTGCAAAGCTGACAAAAGGCATAAAACCCGTGTCATATTTGGCACTTAAAGTAACAGAATGATTGACGGCGTGTTTTTTACCAGAAGTGGTTACCAAAGGCTCATACACATCACAACTTGGCGAGCAGTGTTGTTTATAAATTTGCGAATCTTCACCAAACTTATCTTTAAACTCTTTTTGGCTGCTATAATAACTGGCATGCTCACCACTAAAACGGTACTGACTGGCATTAACGCTATAATCTAGCTGATATTTGTCTTTTTGTAATGATGTGTCCAAATAAATAGAATGAAAACGCTGTTTGCCTGAGGGCTGTACAATCACTGATTTTTTTGGCAGTGTGCTGCTTGTCCCCTGAAAACGACCACCACAGGCATCATAACCGCCGCCACATAATAAATCATTGGTATAAAATAGCCCAAGCTCATCTGGGAAGCGATTTTTTGAATATTCATTATGCAATATGTTCAGCCCAACGGTTGTGGTCAAATCCATTTGCTTTGGCAGATTAAAGGTGTGAGTGTTGTTCAAGTCAAAAAGATTGGCAGTGTTTTTGGTTTCAAAGTCTTTATCCAATTTCCAGCCTGTAAAAGTTGAACCTTTGGGATATTTTTGTACGCCCACATTATGGGCTGCCAACACTTTTAAATCAATGATCTCATTTGGGTTGTAAGCAACATCAAGTTGATAATTATCATTGCTGATACGGCGACTGCCTATCGTGGTGTCCATTTTACGCAGTTGTAGACCAACATCGCTGGTGTCATTGTTGTAGTTAATTTTTGCCAAATGGCTTTTTGAGGTTTGGTTTAGGGCGGTGATATCAATGGGGGCGATGCTGTACTCTTTTGCACCATGCTCTTGCCATTGTTTCTGTTTATCAGCAACATAGTCATCAAATTTTTCTTTTGTATCAATACAGCCCAGTCCATAGCACTTACCGCCAAATCGATATTTTCTGTCCCATAAAGGCTTGCCTGTTTCTTCATCTAATTTGGTCAAATCTTTTTGCCAAGACTGGCTGGCTTCATCGTAAGTGAGTACATGCTCTTTGGCAAAAACTTGTTTTTGTTTACTAAGTAGCAAATCATCACCAACATTGCCAATGTGCGTCCCACCACCGCCAACTTTATAATTTTGGCTAATGTCTTTGTGGCTATAAGCATATAAAGCACTGATACTGCCATTATCCAGCCACCCACGAACGCCAGCTGCCAGCATAAAATTTTTATCCGTCACATTTTTACCTGTCAGACCCTTGGCAATGACGCCAAAATTTTTGTCATCTTTAATCACATCATCAGCATTTAGCGTACGAAAATTGGCCGAACCTGTTAAGGTGTTGATACCGCCTTTGCCATTAAAACTGCCTTTGTTTAATTCAACGCCTGCGATGAAATTTTGGTCAATCACCGCACCAAACTGTGAGGTGCCACCCCCACGCCCAGCATCGGTTGAGGTGCTGTAAAAGGTTTGGGTAACGCCATCAACCATGCTGTTGGCACGCCCAAATCCGCTATCGCCTCGCACATTTAATGATACCAGCCCAGAGGATTTATCCTGCTGAGTAAACGCCCCTGGTATACTGCGTACAATGGCATCAACATTCTCACTGGCATTAAATACATTTTCTCGCACACTGGTGGCTGACGCTTTGGTAAAGGGTTTTTGGGATTTTTTGGTGCCGTGGGTTGCCGTTACGACAACCTCATCTAAGACAACAGAAAAATCCGTTGTCTTTGGTGCGGTCTTGGGGCTGTCCTCTGCCATGGCGGCTTGGGTCATATGTAGCAGACACAAGGACAGCATGCTCAGTTTTAGCACCTTTTTGGTGTGATTTGTATGCTTGGTTTGTGTTGTTAAATGAAAAATTTGGTTCATGGTGTTACCTGTTGTCATCACTTTTGCTGACTGTGTTAATCATTTTAACAATGGCAAACGCCATAATATTATGCCTGCTTTTATCACCAATCATCACAAAAGTAGGCATAATTTGTTAAAAAGTTTATCAAAATGTAAAAAACGATAATATAAATCATTATTATCTAACTTTCAAGCATTTTTCAAGTATGACCATGAATAAATCGCCATTGTAATCAAAGACCAACCTTTTGCCTAAGAATTATTGAATGATACGCACACCTGTTTTGGTAAAAAAAGCAGGAATGCCAGCACCGCCTGCACGCAGCTTTTCTGCCAATGTGCCTTGAGGTGTCAATTCAACCTCCAGCTCACCTGATAAAAATTGCCTTTCAAATTCTTTATTTTCGCCCACATATGAGGCGATCATTTTTTTAATCTGATGGGTTTTTAGTAATAATCCCAAGCCAAAATCATCAACACCAGCATTATTGCTAATGCAAGTTAAGCCTTTGACGCCTGTATCACGCAGTGTAGCAATCAGCCGCTCTGGAATACCACATAAACCAAACCCGCCCACTGCGATGGTTTGGTTATCTTTGACGATATCCGCCAATGCCGATTTGGCATTTTCATACACTTTATTGTTCATTATTTACCCTCCTGATAAAACCAAAATCGAGCAAATTAACCGTTTAATTATCCAAAGATTTAATTATCCAAAAACAATCAATATCCTACACATCAAAACTCCCAAATAGCTTTTCACCATTTTAACGGATAGATCAGTAAATGCACGAAATATGACCAAATCCTTTTGATGATGGTCAATCAACCTTAAAAATACTTAGTTTATTAACCAAACGACAATCGGTAAAATCGATGTCTAACATTATAAATCTCACTGTATCGCAATTCATGCCCTTTTACAAGTGTACACTTAAAAAATTTCATCAAAGCCGATCAACCAAGATACGCCCATCACCAAACCTAAAGTACGGTACTCATATCAAAAAGTACCAAAACTACCACCAAATAATAAAAAATAACCAATTAAATATCAATAACTTATAAAATTTATCCAAAATATCGAATAATTTATCCAAAAAGTATTTGACACTGTGATAAATTTCTATATAATACGCACCACAACAAACAAACAAACAAACATTTGTTCAAGAACTTAAAATGAAGATATATTGACACCATATCTACTTTGTTTGATACAGTCCATTTAATACAATTACTGTTATCAACAAAAACATTTTAGGGTGGTTAGCTCAGTTGGTAGAGCATCTGCCTTACAAGCAGAGGGTCAGCGGTTCGATCCCGTTACCACCCACCATATGCAGCGGTAGTTCAGTTGGTTAGAATACCGGCCTGTCACGCCGGGGGTCGCGGGTTCGAGCCCCGTCCGCTGCGCCATTTTTAGTGTAGCTTTTATGAGCTTTTCACTTTCTCCCCAAGTCTCCCCTGGCTTGGGGATTTTTTCTTTGATAACAAATATCGGTCGGTATGGTCAGCACACCACTACCGATACCAAGCCAAATTCAGATGCCTAATAAAGGCAGTTGTGCTAAACTATGATGATTTTACCAGCCATTTTAATTCGCCAGTATCATTCGAGCCAAACAACTATGTCAAGCCCAATCGTATTTCATCCAAAAACAGTTCACCCAAAAACCAACCACCAAAACACACCGCTACCCAGCGAACCTGCCTATCATCACAAGGCAAACCATAACCAAAACCGCAGTATTGCACAATCTGCCGATATCGCCTTAACCGCCCAAGGTCTAGCGCCAAAAATTGGCTTTGTATCACTTGGCTGCCCCAAGGCATTGGTGGACAGTGAACGCATCATTACAGAGCTGACTTATGAGGGTTATCAAGTTGCCAATGATTATGATGGTGCAGATTTGGTCGTGGTGAATACCTGTGGATTTATTGAGTCAGCGGTACAAGAATCTTTGGACGCCATTGGTGAAGCGATTAATAAAAATGGCAAAGTGATTGTTACAGGTTGTTTGGGTAAAGATGCCGAAAAAATTCGCACCATGCACCCTGCCGTTTTGGCGGTTACAGGTGCTCATGCTTATGAAGAGGTCATTTCTGCGGTCAATCATCATGTACCAAAACCGATCAAATCAAAAGAATACGACCCAAAAATTGATTTGATTAACGATGCAGGCATCAAACTTACGCCCAAACACTATGCCTATGTGAAAATTTCTGAAGGGTGTAATCATCGCTGCACTTTTTGTATTATCCCATCGCTGCGTGGCGATTTGGTTAGCCGCCCAATAGACAGCGTCATGAAAGAAGCGGTTGCACTTAAAAAATCAGGCGTCAAAGAACTTTTGGTCATCTCTCAAGATACCTCAGCTTATGGCGTGGATTTAAAATATAAAACTGTATTTTGGGAAGGCTGGCCGCTTAAGTCTAAATTTTATGATATGTGTGAGGCGATGTCAAAATTAGGCATTTGGGTACGACTGCACTATGTTTATCCTTATCCACATGTGGATGCAGTCGTTCAAATTATGGCGGACAGCATGGCAGCTTCTGCTGGCATGGGAGGTTTATTGCCCTATTTGGACATTCCATTTCAGCATGCCAGTCCCAATGTACTAAAAGCCATGAAGCGTCCAGCGATGAGCGAAAATACTTTAGAGCGTATTCAAGCATGGCGTGCCATTTGCCCTGATATCGTCATACGCTCAACTTTTGTGGTGGGCTTTCCTGGTGAAACCGAAGAAGATTTTGAATATCTGCTTGACTGGCTGACCAAGGCTCGCCTTGACCGTGTTGGCTGCTTTACTTATTCAGAGATTGAAGGTGCGTCCGCCAATGATTTACCCAATCCTGTACCCGAATCAGTCAAACAAGCGCGTTATGAACGATTGATGGCATTACAACAAAAAATCAGTGCCGAAAAACTTGCCGAAAAAGTCGGTAAAACATTGGTTGTTTTGGTTGATGAGATTGACACAGAAGAAAATATTGCCATTTGCCGAAGCTATGCTGATGCACCTGAAATTGATGGCCATGTCTATGTGGACAATATTGATGCAACAGTCAAAGCAGGTGATATGCTGACAGTCGTGATTGATGAGGCAAGTGACTATGATTTGTTTGCAAGCTTTGGCTAGGTCAGGTTTTGCAATAATCAGCATGGGTTGACAATCAAAATCGGTTAAGAGACTCATTGATCAGATTCATCCTATTTTTACCTGATTATAAAGATTGTGATTTTTTAGGCTTATCAAATCCCTAAAAATTTGCTAAAATTTATCTTTTTAACTTTCTTTGATTGTGTGATTAAACCCATCAAAGGCTTGGATAATTATCTAAGTTGCCCAAGCCTTTTGATACAATCACTTTATTTTTTAGTATTTTTTATTGTTTTAGCAAAGGTGCATTATGGCAGGTCATAGTAAATGGGCAAATATCAAACATCGCAAAGCCAAGCAGGATGCTGCAAAGGGTAAAATTTTTACCAAAATTATCCGTGAAATTGTTTCAGCCGCCAAATCAGGTGATCCAGACCCTGCCAATAACCCCCGCTTGCGTGCCGTACTAGAAAAAGCGAACGCCGCCAACATGACCAAAGATGTCATCAAGCGTGCGATTGAGCGTGGTGCTGGGGGTGGTGATAATGACAATATGGAAGAGATCACCTATGAAGGTTATGGTATTGGTGGCGTTGCGGTCATTGTTGAAACCATGACTGATAATGTCAATCGGACTGTCGGCGAGGTGCGTCACGCCTTTAGTAAAAATGGCGGCAATTTGGGTACTTCAGGTTCGGTTGCGTATTTATTTAGTAAGCGTGGCGAAATCATCTTTCATGATTTAAGCCTAGAAGATAGCATCATGGAGATCGCCTTAGAAGCTGGTGCAGAGGATATCGAAAATGATGGCGAAAGCCTTTTGGTGATCACCTCGCCTGCAGATTTTGGTACTGTTGTTGATTCACTGATTGCTGCTGGATTGACGCCAAATAGCATGGAGGTTACCATGTCGCCCAGTACGACAGCGGACATTGATAATATTGATGATGCCCAAAAAGTTCTTAAAATGATTGACATGCTTGAAGATTTGGATGATGTTCAAGAAGTTTATACCAATGTCAATTTTAGCGAAGCGGTCATGGCAAGCCTTGATGCTTAAATGATGTCAGATTTGGTTACTGCTGAGTGTTTTTCATTGATCATACGACCAATAATAGGCAGTAACCAAGCCAATGATCCACTTAATGCATCTTAATATACATCTTAATCTTAAGGTTAAATCGTTTTATTAGCCATTAAATTTCTAGTGATAAAAAATTAAAAACAACGGTAGAATAAAGGAATACTCATGCTTACCCCCTATGTCCGTGCCATCTTACAAGCCACTGTTTATGATGTTGCCATTCATACCCCCCTTGAACCTGCCGCCAAACTTTCCAAAAAATTTGATAACCACATTCGTCTAAAACGAGAAGATTTACAGCCTGTTTTTAGTTTTAAATTACGAGGTGCTTATAATAAAATCAGCCAATTATCCGAGGCTCAAAAACAAAAAGGCATCATTTGTGCATCGGCAGGTAATCATGCCCAAGGTGTGGCATATTCTGCCAACCGTTTGGGTATTAATAATTTAATTATCATGCCAACCACAACGCCTGATATCAAAGTTCAGGCAGTCAAATCCTTTGGTGGTACGGTGTATTTGCATGGTGATAGCTTCGATGAAGCCAACCGCTTTGCGATGCATAAAGCTGAAACTGACGGCATGACTTATATCGCACCTTATGATGATGAACTGGTGATTGCAGGACAAGGAACGATTGGGCTTGAGCTGACACAGCAGTGGCGTAATATTGATTATGTATTTATTGCTTGTGGTGGTGGCGGTCTGTTGGCGGGCGTTGCAGCTTTTTTAGGAGAGGTTGCACCACACATTAAGGTGGTTGCTGTTGAACCTGAAGGTGCAGCTTGCCTAAAAGCCGCCCTAGCATCTGATAAGCGTGTCCGCCTACCGCAAGTATCTTTATTTGCTGATGGCGTGGCAGTTGCCCAAATTGGCGAGCTGCCTTATCAAATTGCCAAATTATCAAAATCTGATGGCTCAGGTACTGTCATTGAGCCTGAAATAGTCACTTGTACCAACGATGAAATCTGCGCTGCCATCAAAGATATTTTTGAAGAAAATCGCTCCATTGTTGAGACGGCAGGTGCTTTATCGGTAGCAGGCATGAAAAAATTTATCCAAACGCACAACCTAAGTGGCAAAAACTGCGTTGCCATCATCTCGGGTGCAAACATGAACTTTGACCGCTTGCGTTATATTGCTGAGCGAACCGAAATCGGTGAACAAAAAGAAGCAATTTTTGCGGTACAATTACCTGAAAAAACTGGTGCATTTTTGGATTTTTGTCGTGTGCTACAAGGTCGAAATATCACTGAATTTAACTATCGTATGGATGCCATCAACCCCAATACCGCTCATGTTTTTGTTGGTATCGGACTAAAAGAAGGTCAAAAAGAACGCATCTTAATTAGCGATACTTTGGTCAAACATGGCTATACAGCTTACGACTTAACCGATGATGAGTCTGCCAAAACACACATTCGTTACTTAATTGGGGGTCATGCCAATCTAGAAGACGAGCAATTATTTAGAGTGATTTTTCCTGAACGGCCCGGCGCCCTGCTCAATTTTTTAGAAAAATTGGGTCAAGATTTCAATATTACCCTATTTCATTATCGAAATCATGGTGCTGCCGAAGGACGAATTTTGGTAGGATTACAGGCCAGTCATCGTAATAGCCGCCAAATTCTAGATGCACTGACTGATATTGGCTACGAATGTCAAGGTTTGACAGAAGATGTGGGCTATCGGCTGTTTTTGAAGTAATATTATAAATATTATTGATGCAATTTTTAATATTGTCACAGATTTTTCTTGTGAACTGACCCGTGATTTGCACGGACTCAATCGTGCCAATCAAATGGGTGGGGCATTAGAAGAATGGGTAAAAGATATTTTTGCTAATACGATACATATCGACGATGAACAAGAAAGATTAGTTCGCCTGTCTCAGGTGTTTAGCTATTTAGGTAATCAAAATAACCCACCTGATATCATTCTAAGAAATGGTGATGCCATTGAGGTGAAAAAAGTCGCCAGCAAAGATGCCACTTTGGCATTAAATAGCTCTTATCCAAAAAATAAGCTATTTGCTCATTCGCCACTAATCACTCAATCATGTCGGCAATGTGAAGAAAACTGGGTGCAAAAAGATATTTTGTATATTGTAGGCGTAGTTCCAAAAAACCAAACTCTACATAGCTTATTTATGCTATATGGTGAAGATTATTGTGCAAACCCCGATACTTACGAAAGAATACGCCAAGCAATATCCACAGGCATTCAAACCATTCCTGATATTGAATTTACATCAACCAATGAATTGGCAAAAGTTAAAAAGGTTGATCCTTTAGGAATTACTGATTTGCGTGTTCGTGGTATGTGGTCTATTGCTAGCCCCTTTAAGGTTTTTGATTATATTTGCAAAAGAGATTTGAGCAAATCTTTTAATTTTGCCTGTATTATTAATCAAGAAAAGTATCACTCATTTAATAATACTATTTTAATTGAAAACTTAATTGGTCGTATTGATGGATTTAATATTCAAGATGTTTATATCAAAAATCCCAACAATCCAGCTCAATTAAAATCAGCCAAGTTAATTTATTTTAGTTTATGAAAATTATTAGTTTATTTAGTGGTTGTGGCGGTCTTGATTTGGGATTTAAAAAAGCAGGATTTAAAATTGCTGTTGCTAACGAATATGATAAAAGTATTTGGGCAACCTTTAAAGCCAACCATCACAACACCAAGTTGATTGAAGGTGATATTCGCCATATCTTAGAAGAGGATTTTCCAAACGATATTGATGGCATTATTGGTGGACCACCTTGTCAATCATGGTCGGCAGCAGGTGCTTTGCGTGGTATTGATGACGCTCGTGGTCAGTTATTTTATGATTATATTCGTATTTTAAAAAACAAACAACCAAAGTTTTTTTTGGCCGAAAATGTTAGCGGTATGCTTGCCAATAGACATTCAGACGCTGTTAAAAGTATTTTAACCATGTTTGATGACTGTGGTTATGATGTGACTGTTAACATGGTGAACGCCAAAAACTATGGTGTTGCTCAAGAAAGAAAGCGTGTTTTTTATATTGGGTTTCGTAAAGATTTAGCCATCAACTTCAACTTCCCGATTGGCTCAACTGCAGAAGACGATCACAAAATCACGCTCAAAGATGTTATTTGGGATTTACAACAAACAGCTGTTGCAGCATTAGATAAAAATCAAACCAATCCCAAAGCCATTAATAACAATGAGTATTTTATTGGCAGTTTTTCACCCATTTATATGAGCCGAAATCGTGTCAAGGCATGGCACGAACAAGGTTTTACTGTACAAGCATCAGGTCGTCAGTGCCAACTGCATCCACAAGCGCCTAAAATGCAAAAACACAGTGCCAACGATTTTCGTTTTGTTGTTGGCAAAGAGCATCTATACAGAAGAATGACAGTCCGAGAAGTGGCAAGAATACAAGGCTTTCCAGATGACTTTAAATTCATTTATCAAAATGTCAATGACGGTTATAAAATGATTGGTAATGCTGTACCAGTGAATTTGGCTTATGAAATTGCCATCGCCATCCATGATTGCCTACAAAACCGTCAAGCCACTAACCACCTGCAAATTAAATAAAGCGATAAAATTTTATGAACCAAACTAATCTTACCAAGGTGCGTGCTGATAAATGGCTGTGGGCGGCACGATTTTTTCGTACCAGAAGCCTTGCCAAAGAAGCCATCGAATCTGGCAAAGTGCATATGAACGGTGCCAAAATCAAAGTCAGCAAAGAGCTGCAAGTCGGCGATACGCTCACCGTTCGCCAAGGACATGCCACACGCCTTGAAGAAAAAACCGTCATCATCAAAGCCCTATCTGAAAATCGGGGTAATGCCACCCTTGCAGCGACATTGTATGAAGAAACTGATGCAAGCAAGACTCAGCGTGCTTTTATGGCTGAACAAAGAAAGCTAATGAATTTGGCGCGTCCAGACAGCCGACCTGATAAAAAGCAGCGTCGAGAATTAAATAAATTTAAGCACCATTGGTAATGATTATGACCACACCACGATCGATTCTTTTTGTTTGTTTGGGCAATATCTGTGGATTGACTTACCAAGCCTGCTACCGCTATAATGCGACCCATTGCCCATCAATTGACATATTCCATGCTTGACACTTACCAAAATTATGACCTGTCTTCGATGAATACCATGGCGTTGTCGTCTGTTGCAGACACAGCGATCGTCATTCATGATACAGCCGTTTTACCAACACTCAAGCTAAATAACACTTGGTTTGTGCTATCAGGTGGCAGTAATGTTTTATTACCAAGTAGATTGCATGCCACCGTGCTTTTACCTCGCATGATGGGCAGGCGTGTGCTGTTTGAAGATGACCAAGAGATTATCTTGGAGGTGCAAGCAGGCGAAAATTTTCATGATTTAGTAACCGATTGCGTGCATAAAGGCTGGTTTGGACTTGAAAATCTCGCCTTAATTCCAGGGCTTGTCGGTGCCGCACCTGTGCAAAATATTGGTGCTTATGGTGTACAATTTGACGATGTGTTGGTTAGCGTACAAGTTTATGAATGGGCAAGCAAGCAGTTTAAACAGTTGTCTAAACAAGCATGCCAATTTGGCTACCGTCACAGCATTTTTAAAGATGAGCCAAATCGCTACTTCATTTGTGCGGTGACATTGCGATTACATAAAAACCCAACACGCATCCTAAGTAGCTATGGTGATTTGCACACATATGCAAAACAGCTGGCAAATCATCAAGGCAGGACTGCCATTACTACGACAGATGTGTATCATGCAGTCATTGCCATCCGCCAAAGTAAACTACCCGACCCAAAAGTTTTGGCCAACTGTGGCTCTTTTTTCCAAAATCCAATCATCTCAACAGAGCATTATCAAAAACTGTGCGTGGATTATCCTGATTTACCGTGCTATCTTGTTACCAAAACTTTAGTTAAAGTGTCTGCAGGATGGCTAATTGACCAAGCTGGGCTTAAAGGTCAAGGCATACCGCCGATATTAACCCACGCCAAACAAGCACTTGTTTTGACCAATCATATGCCGTTTACTGCCACCCAAGAGGATATCAAAGCCACAGCTGATGTTATCATCGCTGCGGTTAAACAAAAATTTGACATTGCCTTAGTGCGTGAACCTGTCTGGATCAATGCCGATGGCAGCTACAACTAACAGACCAAAAAAAACTAACAGACCAAAAAAACGCACTTCCATCATGAGATGTGTGGTATTAAAATCCTTAAAATTTATTGCAATGGGTGGTACTGTGATACTTATTGGCGTTGCGAGTGCCTTGACGCCTATATTTGCCAATCTTGGTGTTGGTCTGCTTAATCTGTATTCTGCCCTAACCTTAGCTACCGTTCAAGATGAGGCCACAAGTATCGTTGTGCTTGGTGGTGGATTAACCAAAAACTCAGCTGGTACAATCAGCCTAAACCACTTCACCCAAAGCCGTGCAAATGCCGCCATTCATCTGCACAATCTGTATCCTTTGAGTATGATTACCAGCGGCGCTGAATCCCCATGGCTACGCGACTATTTGATTGAGCATATCGGCACAAAGGTGGTGATTATCAACGAAAACGCCAGTATGAATACTTGCGAAAATGCCGTTTTTACCGCCAAATTACTCAGCCATCATGAGCTATCAACGACAGTTTATTTGGTGACAGATCGCTATCATATGGCTCGGGCGCGCCGTCAATTTGCCAAGGCTGGCATCCATACCATAGCTGCACCTGCACCCCTTGCCATTCGCCCCAGTTGGCGAAATCCTAAAGATAATCTGATCCATACACGCCGTACGATCTATGAACTGGTAGCACTGGCACGAGATATTGTCACCCCCCAAGCAAATTGCCGTACGACCGATGAAATTAGTATCGAGGAGATTGCTACCCCTCGCCGTCAGCCGAAATTATTTTAATCACGCCTTAATCTCGCCTTTATAGAAATTTTGGCTTCTATGATCGTCCCCTATTGGTAATTGGTGTTTAAATATAACAAAATTATGCCAATTTTTATAAAAAATCCTTGCATTTACAAAAAATTCGTCTATAATACGACGCATTGGAAGCTTGGCAGAGCGGTTGAATGCACCGGTCTTGAAAACCGGCGTGGGTTCATAGCCCACCGAGAGTTCGAATCTCTCAGCTTCCGCCATTTTTTATTAATATACCGCTTATGGAAGCTTGGCAGAGCGGTTGAATGCACCGGTCTTGAAAACCGGCGTGGGTTTATAGCCCACCGAGAGTTCGAATCTCTCAGCTTCCGCCATTATTAAAAACCGCCTATCTTAGAGATTGGGCGGTTTTTTTTAATTTTGAGCATTTTAGCTTTTAATTAATTAAGCATACAAAAACTTGCTTGGCATCATTTGCCAATTAATCAAGATTTTTTATAGAAAATTTGCTAAAATCATGGCTTATTTAATCAGAATTTTTTTATTTTTATAATTTATCCATAGGCAATCGATGAATATTCAAGCAATTTTAAACGATGAAATTAAAAAGGCAATGATCGCAGCTGGTGCAGGCAGTGAGGTTGAGGCTTTGGTGCGTCAATCCAATAAAATACAATTTGGGGATTATCAAGCCAATGGCATCATGGGTGCTGCCAAAAAACTGGGTATGAATCCACGAGAGTTTGCCCAAACGGTGCTTGATCATTTAAGCATTGATGACATCGCCGAAAAACTTGAGATTGCAGGTCCTGGATTTATTAATATTTTCTTAAAAAATGAGTGGATATCTAAACATGCCAATCAAGCCAATATCAGTCGCACTTTGGGCGTAACCGCCGCCCAAAATGATACCGTGGTGGTTGACTACTCTTCCCCAAATGTCGCCAAAGAAATGCATGTCGGTCACCTGCGTTCAACCATCATCGGTGACAGCGTCGTACGCACGCTTGAATTTTTGGGTAATACCGTTATCCGTGCTAACCATGTGGGTGATTGGGGTACGCAGTTTGGCATGCTCATCGCTTATCTTGAAAAGATTCAAAATGATGATGCCAAGGATTTGGATTTATCTGATTTAGAATCCTTTTATCGTGCAGCAAAACACGCCTATGACAGCGATGAAGCATTTGCCGAAAAGTCTCGTAATTATGTGGTCAAACTCCAAAGCGGTGATGAGTATTGCTTAACAATGTGGCGAAAGCTTGTAGATATCACCATGGCACAATGTCAGCACACTTATGACCGCCTAAATGTTACCTTAACGCGTGATGATACCATGGGTGAGAGCCTATATAATCCGATGCTGCCCAAAATCGTTCAAACACTCAAAGACAAAGGTTTGGCGGTCGAAGATGATGGTGCTGTGGTAGTTTTTTTAGATGAATTTAAAAATAAAGCAGGTGATCCAATGGGCGTCATCATCCAAAAAAAGGATGGCGGCTATCTTTACACAACCACCGACATCGCCGCAGCAGCTTACCGCTATCATACACTTCATGCTGACCGTGTCATTTTGTTTACCGATGCACGCCAAACCCTACATGCACAGCAAGCATGGCTCATCACACGCAAGGCAGGATTTGTACCTGATGAATTTGTCATGGAGCATTTTACCTTTGGTATGATGCTTGGCAAAGATGGCAAGCCTTTTAAAACACGCACAGGTGGCACGGTTAAGCTTGCCGATTTGCTTGATGAAGCAATCGAGCGTGCAACCGCCCTAATCGAGCAAAAAAATCCTGATCTTAGTGCTGAAGAAAAGCACGCTGTCGTTGAGGCGGTTGCCATTGGTGCGGTTAAATATTCCGACCTTTCCAAAAATCGCAACACTGATTATGTGTTTGATTGGGATAATATGCTGTCATTTGAGGGCAATACTGCACCCTATATGCAATATGCCTATACACGCATTCGCTCGATTTTTGCGCGTGCAGGGCTTGATATGGCAGATATTGGCGGTGAGATTGTGATTCATGAAGATAAAGAGCGAGCCTTGGCGGTCAAATTACTTCAATTTGAAGAAGTGCTATTATTGGTTGCCAAAGACGGTATGCCACATCTATTGTGTCAATACCTATTTGAATTGGCAGGCATTTTCTCAAGTTTTTATGAAGCCTGCCCAATCCTAAGCTCTGATGATAACACCAAGACCTCTCGCCTACAACTTGCAGCACTGACCGCCAAAACTCTCAAACAAGGTCTGCAATTACTTGGTATTAAGACCGTAGAAAAAATGTAAATTACCTTTTTTCATCCCCTAATATTTTTAGGGGATGATTTTAGCATCAGCCATCTTATTTCTGATGAATGATAAAAGCCACGATTTAACCAAATACAAGTTAAGCCAACCAGTAATTTTTACCAATAACTTTCTTTTTTACCAATAATTTTCTACAGCAATGTGACCGACGCCACGGCGATTCATGCTAAGCCCCTGTGCTTTGAGTGCTTCTTTGGTGTCCTCAACCATTTGAGGATTACCGCACAGCATGACATGCGATTGCGTGTCGAGTGCCACCCCTGCTGTCTTGGCAAGCTCACCATTATCAATTAAGCTTGGAATACGCTCAGATAAGCAGCCAGCGACTTTTTCACGCGTTACGATTGGCACATAATAAAAACGAGCAGGATTATCCACCAATCCCCCAAAGTTTGTTGCCAATGAATGAATTTTGTCTTGATACGCCAGTTCACTTTGGGTTCTTGCACTGTATACAAGTACAATGTCATCATAGTGCTGCCAAGCATATAAATCCTGTAAAATGGATAAAAATGGTGCAAGCCCTGTCCCAGTTGCTAATAACCATAATGTTTTTGGCGTTGGTTCTTGGTAGCGTGATAGCGTCAAAAACCCAAACGGTATTGTATTAAGGTACAACTGATCACCTGCTTGTAGGTATTGAAGCTGTGATGTAAACTCCCCATCAGCCACTACCACCGAAAAAAACTCAAGTGTCTCATCATACGGAGACGATACCACAGAATACGCACGAAAAATTGGGCTGACACGCTCAGATTTAAGCGTATCTTGATGCTTATCTTGATAATAAATCAGCTCATCTGCACATAATCCCAGCCGAACAAATTGCCCTGCCTCAAACCGAAAACCCTTAGGTCTGGTTGTCGTAAAACTAAATAAATTGGGCGACCAAACTGTCTTTGATAGCACCGTCAATGTCACCGCTTTGTCATCACTCATAATGTTCTCTTTGCCATTATTATCTTAATTAATAATCTTCATCACCAATGTCATCTTAACAGACATTAGACTTTTATTGTGTATTTTGACTGATAATTTAGCTTTAGTCAAATCATCACCCACGCATCAAATCCAAAAAACTTACCTTACTGCCTTTAAGATTATCACTTGAAATATTAATAAATATTCTTATATAATAAATATAAATTAAATACTATCAATTTTTTTATACAATTTTTATCACAACCAAAAGGAAAATTATTATGGCTTTTAAAGACATGACAGGACAAAAAGTCCCAAGCACTGTATTTCATACACGCCAAGGTGATAAGTGGATTGATGTTAGCACTGATGAGCTTTTTAGTGGCAAAAAAGTCGTGGTTTTTTCATTACCAGGTGCCTTTACGCCGACTTGTTCATCAACGCATCTGCCTCGTTATAATGAATTGGCGGATGAATTTAAAAAACTGGGTATTGATGATATTTTGTGCGTATCGGTGAATGATACCTTTGTGATGAATGCTTGGGCAGATGACCAAGAAAGCGACAAGATAACTTTGATCCCAGATGGTAATGGTGAATTTACCGAAGGTATGAATCGTTTGGTTGGTAAAGAAGATCTCGGCTTTGGTAAGCGTTCATGGCGTTATTCGATGCTTGTTGATGATGGCGTGATTGTCAAAATCTTTGATGAGCCTGAAAAAGATGGCGATCCGTTTGAAGTTTCTGACGCTGATACCATGATCAAATTTTTAAATCCAGACTGGGAAGATAAGCCATCTGTCACCATTATTACCAAACCTGGTTGTGCTTTTTGTGCCAAGGCTAAAGAAGCTTTAAAATCTCATGGTGTTGCATATGAAGAGGTTGTACTTGGTCGAGATGCCAGCATGACAAGTGTTCGTGCCATCACAGGTCATGAGACAGTGCCACAAGTGTTTGTTGGTGGCAAACGCATCGGCGGTTCAGAAGAGCTTGAAACTTATTTGGCAAGTGATGCTTGTGCCGTTTGAGCATTCTGATGATGTATAAAAAGGGCTTATGATTAAGCTCTTTTTTATTGTCAAGGTTTAACTTGATATGACCAAGATTGGCATAACTATAAATCAGCACCCAAATGGATGCTGATTTATTGATAAATCGTAATCTTTATTATAACATCACGGCTCGGGCAGCCATTTGCATCATTGCTTCTGGCAGTACACCAAAGATAACGATGAGTGCGGTGATAATCATCACCATGACTCCGCCCGCCTTAATGCCCCAATGTTGGTGCGCATCAAACTCAAGATTGACTTTGGGTTTTTGGTACAGATTGACCAAAATACGCAAATAATAATACAAACCGATGGCACTGCCCAAAACAATCATACCAGCCACCAAGAAACGCATACCTTGTACAGCTGCAAAGAACATGGTGAATTTGGTAACAAATCCTGCCGTCAGAGGAATACCTGCCAATGATAGTAGCATCACAGTCAGTACCGCCGTTAGAACGGGACGACGCCAAAATAACCCTTGATAAAAACGCAGGTCATCAGCTTCACCACTGATAGAAGTGCGTCCACGCTCACGATATGGACTTGACATCAGTGTAATCACCCCAAACGCTCCAATAGATGTCAGTGCATAAATCGCCATATACATACTCACCAAAGGCAAGCTACCTGCACCGATTGATAAAAGTGCAATCAAGGCATAGCCAATATGTGCAATCGAAGAATAAGCAAGCATACGCTTAATGTTATTTTGGCGGATTGCAAGCAAGTTACCCATTAAAATAGACAAAATAATGACAACAATCAAAATTGTCTCAAAAGCTGGCATGGCAGTAAACATACTGCCCACAAAGAATCTCAGTGCAAGTGCCATCATTGCCACTTTACTGACACTTGCTAAAAAAGCAGCGATTGGTGCTGGTGCACCTTCATAGACATCTGACACCCATGAATGAAATGGTGCTGCTGATAATTTAAATGCTGTAGCTGCCAGTATCATCACCGCCCCAGCCGCACTCAAGCCAGACAAATTACCAATTAAAAAAGTTCTTGCCAAATCTTTGAATAATAAAGTACCTGCATCAGCAAAGATTAACGCCATGCCCATCAGCAAGGTGGCAGAGGCAGTAGCGGACATGATCAGGTATTTTAAACCAGACTCAAGCGATCGAGAACGCAAGAAAGTGTATGCCAACATACCATACATCGGTACAGACAACAGCTCAAGCGACATAAAAAATGCTGCCAAATGCGTTGCACCTGTCATCAGCATTGCCCCAAGCGTAGAGATTAGCATAAGCAAATACAGTTCATCTTTATGATCTTGCAATGTCTCAAAATAGCCGTATGCCAATGTACAGCAAGCCAATGCTGTGATCAAAATCACGCCCATATTAAAAATTGCAAAACCATCAAAGATAAACAATTCACCAAAAGATACACCTGCAGGCACTAAGCCTAAGGCTTGGGCAATGACTGCCAGCAACGCCATATTTAGACCCATAACGCTGAGTGTTGCTGCCCAAAAATGAGAACGCTTGACAGCAATGGTAATCATCACGATAAGCGCAGTGAGTGCCACGATCACAGCAGGTAATATTGATAAAATAGATTCAAAAATCATCGGATTCATGATTATTCCCCCTGCTTGGTTTGGTGATCGTGATGGTGGCCATCAGAGCCTTCGTGATGATGCATACCAGCATCATATCCTTGACCATACAGCTGATGCTGATGGGCGTGCATATAGTCACCCATATTCCCTTCAATCAATCGAATGCCATGCATTGGCTCGGTTGCCATGATGACATTATGTGCATAAGCACTGGCAATCCACTGCATTGACCCTTCAGACTTATCCATCACAGGCTGAGGATACAAGCCAAGCCATACCAAACCGATTGCCAAAGAAAGTAGCAATGCTAGTTCTCGTTTACCCAAATCTTTTAGCGTACCATGGTTTTGCTTCACCAATTCAAGCATGGTATTTTGACCAAATAACGCATGATAAATTATCATCAAAGAATACAGTCCTGCCATCACAAGGCTGACTGTGGCAAGTGTGACAAAGATCGGATGTATGGCAAAAGCACCAATCAAAATCAAAATCTCGCCGATAAAGTTACCCGTACCAGGTATGCCCAACAATGCTGCACAAAAGAACATCATGAATGGAGCAAGGTAGCGAAACTGCCCCCACATACCACCCATTACCGTCATATCACGAGTGTGTAAACGCTCATAAATTTGACCTGCCATGATAAACAGTGCTGCACTTGATAGACCATGAGCGAGCATTTGCACCATCAAGCCTTGCAGCGATACAAGTGTGCCAGCATAAATGGCAAGCACGACAAAACCCATATGCGACACACTGGTATAAGCGAGCAGTCGCTTGATATCGGTCTGGGCAAATGCCAAAAACGCCCCATAAAATACGCCAATCATGCCCAAAGTTATCGCCACTGGGGCAAATTGTGCCGAAGCATTTGGAAATAATGGAATGACAAAACGCAACAGGCCAAATGCTGCCGTCTTAATCAAAATCCCCGCCAAATCTACCGAACCTGCCGTTGGCGCTTGGGCGTGGGCATCAGGTAGCCAACCATGCAAGGGAAAAATGGGCAATTTGACCGCAAAGCCCACAAAAAAACACAGCATGATGACATATTCCCAACCACCAAGATTAATCCCCAACAAGTCATGATAATCAAAACTTAAAACACCTGTTTGGCTAAACTGAATGATGACTAATAATAAAATGCCAATTAACATGATCAAGCCTGAGGCTTGTGTGTAAATAAAGAACTTGGTTGCTGCGTATTCTTTGCTCTTGCCCCCTGTGGCATTATGTCCCCAAAGAGCAATCAAAAAATAAATTGGCAACAGCATCAATTCCCAAAAAAAGAAAAACAAAAACAAGTCAATGGCTAAAAAGACACCGATGACGCCACCTAACGACCAAAGCAAATTTAGATGAAAAAATCCGACACGGCGCTGAATTTCGCCCCATGAGCATCCAACTGCCATGATACCCAAAAATGCCGTCAACGCAATCATCAGTAAAGACAAGCCATCCATCGCTAAATGAAATTTAATGCCAAAGCTTGGAATCCATGGCAGGATAAACTGTGCCGCCCAAGGCAATGACTCACCGCTGACAGCCGTATCTGTTACCAGTAGCGTATTAAAATTCCCTTGTTGCCAAAGCACTAAGGTCAAAATAAAAGTAATAACCATGCCAAAAAGTGCAATCCAGCGTGGCAGGCGATCGCTGATTTTTTCAATCAACCAGCATAAAAAGCCTGCAAGCAACGGAATTGCGATCAATGCTGGCAGTATCCAATTTTGTTCTAATGCCATGTTACACCACCATCATCAATGCTAAGATTAAAATAACCGCCAGACCTACACCAAAACTGATGGCATGCGTATGCAAAAGCCCAGTTTGGGTTTTTGTTGTTAATTTATTACCCCATGAAGCACCTATGGCTAAGATATTTATTAGGCGGTCTATTGGGTCGGATTTTAATATCTTTGCGATGCCCAAAAAGGGTTTAACAAAAACAATGTCATACAACGCATCAAAGCCCAATCCATGGTAACACCAATAGACACATGCCGTGCCAAAGGTAGAATTTGTCCATTTTGTCAAAATTTTGCCTTTATTTATGACATATAAAAAGTAGGCAAACACCAAGCCACAGACAGTAAAGCCAACAGCGATAATCTCAGCGGTATGCTTAGCATCTGTTAGCGTACTGCCCACACTCATCGGTAAAACATTTGCCAAGGGGGGATGGATTAATGCCCCAAGTCCTGTTGACAGCAGCAGCAGTACCACCAAAGGCAAAGCGTAACTTATGCCCTTTAAAGGCTCGCCATGCGTTTTTTGCTCTCCAAAGAACACAAGATAAATCAAGCGGAAAGTATAAACAGATGTTAAAAATGCCCCAAACACGCCTTCCCAAAACAGACCCATGTGTCCTGTGGCATAAGTCTCCCATAAAATGGCTTCTTTGGAATAAAAGCCAACCGTTACAAAAGGCAAGGCAACCAACGCCCCACCGCCTACCAAAAATGACCAAAACACAAGGGGAATTTTATGACGCAGACCGCCCATCTTAAAGATGTTTTGCTCGTGGTGCGTTGAGACAATCACCGCCCCAGATGCCAAGAATAATAACGCCTTAAAAAATGCGTGCGTCATCAAGTGAAAAATCGCCACCTGCCACGCTCCAACCCCTAGGGCAATGAACATATATCCTAATTGGCTCATGGTAGAATACGCCAAAACACGCTTAATGTCGGTTTGTGCCAACGCACAAAAACTTGCCACCAGCATGGATAATGCACCAACACCGCCCACCCAATACAGAAGCATCTGGGGTGTCAGCACAAATAAAGGGTGCATGCGGGCAATCAAATATACCCCTGCGGTTACCATGGTGGCAGCATGGATAAGAGCGGACACAGGCGTAGGGCCTGCCATCGCATCTGCAAGCCAAGTATGCAACGGAATTTGAGCTGATTTACCAAATGCACCGCCAATAAGCATTGCCACGATGAGCAGTAGCATGGGGTCATTGACAGCAAACATGGCATCTGCTTTGGCATTGATGGCGGTCATATCAAGCGTACCAAATACAGTAAACAGTAAAAACAGCCCAATCGCCAAAAACACATCACCCACACGAGTGACAGTAAATGCCTTTATCGCCGCCCGCCCATTGGCTCGGTTTTGATAATAAAAGCCAATTAACAAATATGAGCAAATGCCAACGCCTTCCCAGCCCAGATACATGAGCAAAAGATTATCAGCAAGCACAAGCATGAGCATGCTTGCCACAAATAAATTTAGATAACTAAAAAAACGAGCAAATCCTGCTTCGCCTTTCATATACCAACTGGCAAACAGATGAATCAAAAAGCCCACGCCTGTAATCACGCCCATCATGGTAACAGACAACCCATCAAGATACAGCCCAAATTTGGGAGCAAAATCACCCACCGACAGCCATGTCCAAAGTGACACAAACATCGCCTGTTGCCCCTTTGTCAAAAATTCAAAAATACTAACAAAGGCACACACAGCCGACAGCCCCATCGCCCCTACGCCAATCATCGTGGCAAGTTTTTCGGAAATTCTATCTCGCCCTGTGGCTAATATCAAAAATCCAATCAAGGGGAAAATAAAGGTCAATGCTAACAAATTCATACCACCCTACCCCTTTAACTCACTGGCGTGATTGACATCAAGACTTCTAAAACGATGATAAAATTGCAAAAGCATGGCAAGCCCAATCGCCGCCTCTGCTGCTGCCAGCGTCAAAATAAACACAAACATCACCTGTCCATCTGCCTTGCCCCACATGTTGCCCCCCACCACAAAGGCAAGGGCAGCTGAGTTCATCATAATCTCTAAACTCATGAGCATGAACAGCACATTGCGTCTTGCCATGACGCCAGCCAGTCCAATCACAAACAAAATGGCCGCCAAAATCAGTCCATAATGAGCAGGCACGCCCATATCAGATGCCAATGTGGCGACTTCATGGGCAAAGGGGGCATTTAGTGTATCCACATTATAATTTTGCATCGGCTCTCTCCTGTTGCTCTTTATCTTGATTTGCCCATGTATTAGAGGTGATATCAGGGTATGTTTGGCTGTGGCTGATGTTTTCATCATCTAAGGCACGCTTACCCAAATGATATGCCGCAACCAATGCCCCCAAAAGCAAAAATGCCGCCACCTCCACAAGCAACACATAGCCTGTAAATAAGCGTGCACCCACATCTTTGGCAGAGATGGTATCGCTTTGTAGTTGTATGGATTGGTCTGTACCATAGTCAATAAAACCAATCAGCACCGCCCCAACAATCATCATCAGACACACAGGCATCGCCCACGCATTGGCGGTTAGCCATGTTTTTTCTTCTGTGGTATCTGTGCCTAGATTTAGCATCATGATGACAAACACAAACAGCACCAAAATCGCCCCAGCATAGACAATGATTTCAAGAATGCCTGCAAATGGAGCACCTAAGATAAAGAAAATACCCGCCACGGCTAATAATGATACAACCATGGATAAAATGGCATGCACAGCATTGGCATGCGTTACCACCCTTAGGCTTGCCCAAATTGCCACCAGCGATAAGGCATAAAAACCCACCACACTGCCATTTGCCAAAAACGCCTTTAACACATCAATCATGGCAACAAGCTCCGTACATTGACAGGCTCTGCTTCACGCTCGTGCGACCCTTTGGGTTTATCGTCGGTTGCCATGCCTGTTACTCTATAATAGTTATATTCTGGGTATTTACCCACACCACTGATGAGCAAATGTTCTTTTTCATACACCAGATTTTGGCGGTCATATTCACCAAGCTCAAAATCAGGGGTCAGCTGAATGGCAGTGGTTGGGCATGCCTCTTCACACATGCCACAAAACACACAGCGACTAAAATTGATGCGAAAAAACTCAGGATACCAACGCCCATCTTCTCGCTCTGCCTTTTGTAGGCTGATACAACCCACAGGGCAAGCCACCGCACACAAGTTACACGCCACACAGCGTTCATCACCGTCAGGGTCTCGGGTCAGCACAATGCGACCACGAAAACGGGGCGGCACAGGCACAGGCTGTTCAGGGTATAAAATGGTGTCTCTGGGTCTTAGGGCGTGGCTATTGACCATCCACATGGAGCGTACAATGGTAAACATGCCCACCGCCGTATTTTTTAAAGTTGCAAACATTTAATTCACCATCAAAATCACAAAAGCAGTCGCCAACAGGTTTAGCAGGGTTATGGGCAAACACACTTTCCAGCCAAAATTCATCACCTGATCATATCTGGGACGCATGAGCGAACCACGAATTAGCACAAATAAAGTCATAAAAAATAAGGTCTTCACCAAAAACCAAAACACAGGTGGCACAAAGGGCAAATCCAGATTAAATGGGGCAAGCCAACCCCCAAAAAACAAGCAGGTCATGAGTGCTGAGATGACAACCACATTGACATACTCACCGATAAAAAACATGCCAAATTTCATGCCAGAGTATTCCACATGATAGCCCTCTGCCAGCTCTTGTTCTGCCTCTGGCTGGTCAAAAGGGTGGCGGTGGGTAACTGCCACGCCTGCCACACAAAAGGTTAAAAACCCCAAAAATTGTGGAATGACATTCCAAACATCTGCCTGAGCCAAAACAATCTCACGCAGGTTAAATGACCCTGTCATCGCCACCACGCCCATGAGCGATAAGCCCAAAAAGACCTCATAGCTTATCGTCTGAGCCGCTGAACGCAGACCGCCAAGCAAAGCAAATTTATTGGCAGATGCCCAGCCGCCAAACATCACCGCATACACCGCCAAGCCCGCCATGGCAAAGAAAAATAAAATGCCAATATCCCAATCCGCCGCCCCAAGCGTGGGCGATAAGGGAATGATGGCAAAAGATGCCAAAGCGGTGAACATGGCAATGGCAGGGGCTAGGATAAATAGGCGTTTGTCGGCAAAGTTGGGCGTCCAATCTTCTTTAAAAAAGATTTTAAGCATGTCCGCCACCAGTTGTAGCGAGCCTTGCCAGCCAACACGATTTGGCCCATAACGGTCTTGCCACAACGCCAACATACGCCGTTCATACACAATCATCAAGGCCGCTGTCATGACAAGCCCCAAAAAAATAATCAGCGTTTGGGCAGTCATAAAAACAAACGACCACCATTCAAACGACCAAGTGCCAAACCATGATGGCACATCAGGAATCACACGAATACTCATCTATGCCCCCACTTCATTCATCGCAAACGGTGCGTTATTAAACCCTGCCTTTGGCGTAAAGATATTCTCACGCTTGATACCTGCCAACCTCTGCATGCTCTTTTGATAATCAGGCACATAGACAGGCGTGTCCTTGTCCGCCTTTTTGACAATCGTTGGCACACCGACCATAAGCGGTACAACACCATCAGGATAACCAATACAGCCGTCTGCCACATAATCCACCACATTCACAGACAGGGTAATCTCTGCCCCATGCTGGCTTAGGGTTAATTTATCACCCTCCTTAACCATCCAACGCGCTGCGTCATCATGGTTTATCATCCACATGGCAGGCTTGATTTGACTTGCCACCACAGGGCTACGGCTTATCATGCGTGAGCTTGCAAATAGGTTATGCACAGGCACAACCACCGCACGCCCATCAAAAATGCTTGTAGCAACATTCACACTGTCAATATCAACATGCCCAAACACCATTTGCGTCTTTGGCAGTGTCTCAAACAGACGAATGCCCACATCGCCACCTTTTAACCGCCCACCGACTTTATTTTGGTATTTGTTCCATGCTTGTGGGGAATTCCAGCCTGCTGACCACGCAAAGGGGATAAGGCTTGGGGCGGTTTTGTCGCCCACATAGCCCTCCATTGAAAAGGTCAAACCACTGTCTAAGTCCTTAGGTTGCATGGGTTCGTGGATAGAAATGGGTGAGCGTAACACCGTCCGCCCCGAATAACGGCGTGGCTCACGGGCGACTTTTAGCCCTGTAATGCGATAATCTGACTCTGGGGCAGCATCTTTGATTTGGGCAAGGTGTGGGCAGTCTGCAACCAGCTCATCAATGACATCATCAAGATGATGCCAGATAGGTTCACCCATCTTGTTTGTCATGGCATTGTCAAGAGCATGCAACCAACGCCAACTGTCTTTTAGCTCGCTGGTTGGTTCATAATATTTTTTATCATAGCTTGCAAAAAACCGCCCTGCTCGCCCCTCAGCAGAGACAAGCGTGCCATCACTTTCAGCAAATGATGCACTTGATAACACAAAATCAGCTTTATCATGCCATTCATAAGACTGATGGTCTAGTACGATGAGTGTTTTTTGTGTTAATTTGTCAAATTGGTTTGGGGTCAGATTTGACAAATCATGTTCTAACACAACCACCGCCTCAAACGCTTGTGCCAAAACCTCCTCCATCGCCTGCCCACCCAATAAATTCACACCCACGCTATTGGTCTCTGGCATGGCAACATATACGCCTGTTTTGTCAGCATATAGGGCATTTGTCTTCAAAAGACGAGATGCCAGCTCTTTTTCAAAGTCGTTTGGGTCTCGCTCTGTAGTGTGTGTACCGTCCGTTTTGGCATCTTTGTCAGGGTCAATGAACTGACGGGCGACCTCATCACGGATTTTGGCGTTTTGTACTTCTATAAATTCACGCTCCACATGGGCGATTTTGGCACGCTTGGCGGTCAAAGTTTGGGCAATGTAGCCTGCGGCCTGAACGATTGCTTTTGATGTCAAACTTGTACCTGTAACAACAAGCGGACGATTTGCCATAATCAAATCATAAGCGATATGATGTGCCAAAAATTGCATTGCCATGTCATCATCAATCACCAAATCCGTCTGTTTTTCTTTGGCAAAAATGGCGTTCTCACTTTTGGCAATCTCATCTAGCGTATCGGCGTACGCCTTGATGATATCGCCCACCATAAAGCCCAATTTGGCAATGTCATCTGGCGTGGCAACAGCGGACACTTTGGCAATGTCGGATAGCTTAGTATCCACCACGCACGCCACATAAATCGGACTGTACGCACTTTGTCCGATACGCTTGACAGGTTCAGCAAGCCAATGCTCGGTTTTTAGGGCACTTGCCATTTGGCGGGCTTTATTCTTAGCCGCTTGGCGTACTGACAGGGCAACACGGCTTGCCGTTTGGGTAATGTCCTCCCCTAAAATAAACACGCCATCTGCCGTCTCAATCTGTGCCAATGATGCCTGATGCACCGCTTCATGGCGTAATAATGCCACACCCAAATCCACCACATCTTTGATGGCCGCTCGCTCGCCTGTGCTAAAATTGTCCGCACCAACCAGTTTTTTTAGGGCAAAATTACTCTCCAAACTGGCTCTGGCTGACCCAATGCCAATCACATTTTTACCTTTTAGCAAGTCTGCCACACCATCCACAGCAAGGTTGGCACTGGTCTTGACAAATTGTCCATTCACCTTTTTAAGGGGATGGACAGGTCTGTCCGCTCGGTTAACATAGCCATAACCAAAACGCCCACGATCGCATAAAAAGTAGCCATTGACATCGTGATTATAGCGGTTTTCAATACGCCTAAGCTCACCATAACGCTCGCCTGCTGAAATGTTACAGCCTGCCGAACAGCCATGGCAAATGCTTGGGGCATATTGCATGTCCCATTTACGATTATAACGCTCAGAATGGGTTTTATCCGTAAACACCCCTGTGGGGCAAACTTCGGTTAAATTACCGCTAAACTCACTGTCAAACTGCCCATCTTCTGGGCGACCAAAATAAACACGGTTATTAGACGCATACACGCCCAAATCATCACCACCTGCATAATCTTGATAAAAACGCACACAGCGATAGCAGGCGATACAGCGGTTCATCTCATGAGCGATGAACGGCCCAAGCTCTTGGTTATGATGGGTGCGTTTGGTAAAGCGATAACGGCGTTTGGTGTGTCCGCTCATGTAGGTCATGTCTTGCAAATGACAATGACCGCCCTCTTCGCAAGTGGGGCAGTCATGGGGGTGATTGGTCATCAAGTATTCCACAATGCTTTTGCGAAATGCCTTGGCTTCATCATCATCAACAGAGATGTACATGTCATCGCTGGGGGCAACCATACAGCTCATCACCAACCGCCCTTTGCCTGCTTGATAATCCTCGGCGTTATTATACTGTTTGACGGCACACTGACGACAAGAACCGACCGAACCTAAGGCTGGGTGATAACAAAAATAAGGCACATCAATGCCAAGCGACAGGCAGGCTGATAGCAGGTTATCCGAGCCGTCCACATCATAAGTTTTGCCATCTATATGAATGACTGCCATGTTACACCCCCACCTTGTTTTGTTGTGGTTTGTTTTGTTGTGGTTTTGATTGGTTGTTCACTTTTTGTTCAAATTCATGACGGAAATATTTTAACGCACTCATGAGTGGCTCCATCGCTCCTGGGGCATGGGCACAAAAGGTTTTGCCAAGCCACAAATCTCGTGTCAGCTCGGAGAGTTTGTCAATGTCGTCCGCTTGGGCTTGTCCGTTATCCATGGCATCTAGGATTTTAACGCCCCACGGCAAGCCATCACGGCAAGGGGTACACCAGCCACAACTTTCACGCTGAAAAAACTGTTGTAGATTTTTTGACAAACTCACCATGTCTTGGCTTTCGTCCACCACCATCATCAAGCAAGTACCCAAACGACTGCCCGCTTTCATGATGGGGTCAAAGTCCATCACCAAATCCAAATGCTCATCACTTGCGGTCAAAAAGTCGGTACTCGCTCCCCCCGGTAGCCATGCCTTTAAGGTCAAGCCGTCCTGCATGCCCCCTGCCAGCTCTATTAATTCCCTTGCGGTATGACCAAAAGGCAACTCCCAAAGCCCTGCATCTTTGACACGCCCTGACACGCCCATGATTTTGGTGCCGGGGGTGGTGGATTTGCCCTTGGCTTTTGGCAAATCCAAATACCAATCCACCCCATTTAACAAAATGGCAGGCATGTTGTTTAGTGTCTCAACATTATTCACCACCGTTGGGCGACCCCACGCCCCTGAGACTTGGGGAAATGGCGGTTTGGTGCGTGGGTTGGCACGCCTGCCCTCTAAGCAGTTGATGAGTGCCGTTTCTTCGCCACAAATATACCGCCCTGCCCCTGTGTGGACATGCAAAGTAAAGTTAAACTCTGTCCCCAAAATGCCCTCGCCAAGCAAGTTATTGGCGATACACTCATTAATGGCGTTTTGTAAGCGCTTAGCCGCCAAAACATACTCGCCACGGATAAAGACATAACCCACGCTCGCCCCAATGGCATAGGCACTGATGAGCATGCCCTCAATGAGCTGAAAAGGCAGACGCTCCATCAATAGGCGGTCTTTGAATGTGCCGGGTTCCATCTCGTCAGCATTACAAATCAAATAACGCACGCCCCCATCAGGCGGGGTCATGAATGTCCATTTTAGCCCTGCGTTAAACCCTGCCCCACCACGCCCACGCACATTGGCGGTTTTTATCATCTCGCCGACTTCTTTGGGGTCTTTGGATAGGGCGTTTTTTAAGCCAACAAAACCGTCCAGCTTTTCATAATCTGCCAGTGTCAGCACGGCATCATGATGATACAGTCGCCATGTCAAAGGGTGCGTTTGTGATGTTGGTGCTTGCCCATTTGCCAAACCCACGCCCCAGATTGGGGTTTTTTGGCGGTTAAGCTGGCTTGGGGCAAGTCCGTTTTTACGAGCGTCAATCTGTTCGCTGACATTTGGCTTATTCATACATATTGCTCCAATAATAGACCGACCTCAGACGGCAATACAGGACCATAAGTGTCCTCATCAATCAGCACACTTGCCCCTTTATCACAATTTCCCAAACAACAAATTGGCAACAGGGTAAACCTGCCATCAGATGTGGTTTGCCCAAACTCAATGCCCAGCTGTGCCTTAAACTCAGCCAAAAGCGTCTCATAACCTGTCAAATAGCAAGCAATGCTGTCACAAACCAAAATCACATGTCGCCCAACAGGCAAGCGATAAATGCGATTAAAAAATGTCGCCACCCCCTCAACATCTGCCACACTGATGCTAAGCATGTTGGCAATGGCGGCCACTTGGGCATCATTGACCCAGCCGTTACGCTTTTGTACCAGTTTTAGGGCATCAAGCACCGCGGCACGGGCTTGTGGGTAGTGATGAATGTGATGATGAATGCCGTCAATTTCTTGGGGCGTTAAAATGGCGTGAATGTCCACTTTGGGGGTTTTGTCGGTAACAATTTTCATGGTAACCTTTTGTATTTAAAATTCTAAAACATTGTGCCAATGATTTAATAACGATATTTAATAGCGACATTTAATAACGAGTTAAGGCATTTAATAATGAATTAAAGTTTGCTTAAACCTGAATGCCCAATTTTTAGAGCCAATATCAATAAAACAATAAAAATTAACATTTTAAAAAAATTTGGGCTAATCTTAGCTCTTAACCAAATGCCAACATACAATCCAATAATAGACAATACGGAGAGTAAAAATATTAAACCGTATTCACTCTTATTTAATAACAAATACTGGTCTTTTAGCATATATATTTGAACAATTTTCGCCAAAAGATAGCATAGGTTGCTTGCTTTTGCGATGCGATTTTTGTCCTCTGTTTCACTCAGCAAAAATATTAACAATATGGGGGACATGGCATTGGTTGAACCGCCAATGATGCCTGCCAAAAACCCAAACAGAAGCATATTTTTATGATTGGCAACCACTTGAATATTTTTTACTTTTGCACATACATTTAAAATGCCATTGACAGAATAATACAATGTAATGATTGCCATCAGTAAAAACAGCCAAGACGCTGGCAGTATCAAAAGCAGCTTGACCCCCAAAATGCTGCCAACAACGCTACCGATAGCAAGCAATTTATAGGTTTTTAAATAATAAACAATCTCTTGGTAAAACCCTTTTTTGTTATTGCTACATAAAACCAACAAGCTCATTAACAGGCTTGGTAATGCCACCAGTGCAACCACCTTAGACAATGGCATGATAAAAGCCAATGCGGTTGTGCCAAGCATCGGAAACCCCATGCCTGTAATTCCGTGCAGTATGGCGGCAGCAATAAAAACAATGGATTGTATTATTTCTTGCATGACCGTCCTGTATAAATGCCCATTTTAATAACTCTTAGACTGATTGTTAAATCGCCATCAATCTTTGAAAAAAGGCAGTTACCTATCACAATCTGCCATCACAATATCAATGCTTGCCAAATAAATAATCGCATCAGACACCAAAGAGCCGTTAATCACACTGGGCATCTGTTGCAAATGGGCAAAGGTTGGCGTGCGAATGCGTGTGCGATAGCTCATGGTGGATTTATCGGATATGACATAATAGCTGTTAAGCCCCTTAACCCCCTCTACCATGCACGCACTCTCACCAGCTGGCATGACAGGCCCCCATGACACAGAAACAAAGTGATTAATCAGCGTTTCAATATCTTTTAGAGTTTTATCTTTTGGTGGTGGCACAGCCAATGGGTGGTCAGCCTTATATGCCCCAGATGGCATGTTATTTAGGCATTGCTCAATGATGCGTAAACTTTGGCGAATCTCTTCAATTTTGACCAAACAGCGGTCATAGGCATCGCCGTTATAAAACACAGGAACATCAAACTCAAAGTTTTCATAACCCAAATACGGTCTCGCTTTACGCAAATCAAACTCAATGCCCGTCGCGCGTAGTCCTGCCCCTGTTACGCCCCACGCCAGAGCATGTTTGGCATCATATTGGGCGACATTTTGCGTGCGTCCTTTTAGCACGCTATTGGTCATGGTTGCCTTGACATATTCATCTATCCGTTTGGGCATCCAATCCAAAAATTCACGCACCAGACGCTGCCAGCCATTTGGTAAATCATGTGCCGTCCCACCAATTCTAAACCACGCAGGGTGCATGCGATAGCCTGTTACCGCTTCTATGACATCATACGCCTTTTGACGGTCAGCAAACATATAAAACACAGGGGTCATGCCCCCAGCATCTTGGATAAATGTGCCCCAATAAAGCAAGTTATTGGTAATCCTAAAAAACTCACTCATCATGATGCGAATGACATTGGCTCTATCAGGCGTGCTAATGCCTGCCAGTTTCTCCACCGCCATGATATAAGGCAGCTCATTCATCACCCCACCCAAATAATCAATGCGGTCGGTATAAGGAATGAACGAATGCCAAGTCTGACGCTCCGCCATCTTCTCCGCCCCACGGTGATGATAGCCAATGTCAGGGATACAATCCACAATCTCCTCACCATCAAGCTGCAACACCAAACGAAACGCCCCATGAGCGGACGGGTGATTTGGCCCGATGTTTAAAAACATAAAATCCTCATCACGCCCTGAGCGTTTCATGCCCCACTCTTCTGGCACAAAGCGTAAATTTTCTTGCTCAAATTCTTGTTTGGCGGTGTTTAAAAAATAGGGCGTAAATTCGGTGGCTCGTGCGTGATATTCTTTACGCAGGGGGTGTCCTTCCCAGTATTTAGGCAATAAAATGCGTGTCAGATGCGGATGCCCATCAAACACCACCCCAAACATGTCCCACACCTCACGCTCATACCAGTTGGCATTGGGATAAATCTTGGTCGCAGATGGAACATGCTCACCTTCTTTTAAAGCAACCTTAATGCGAATGTCTGAATTTCGCTCCAAACTCATCAGATGATAAAACACGGTAAAATCACTGTCAGGCAAGCCATGGCGGTACTGACGCAAACGCTCATCAATGGCGGACAAATCCACAAGCATGACAAAGGGCTTGGGCAATGTGCGTAAAAACAGCAAAACATCAAGCAGCTTATCACAAGCCACCCAAATGGTTGGTATGGCGTCTGCCGTAGATTGTGTGATATAAGTGTGGTTTTTTGCGGTCAATTCTTCCAACACGCCAAAATCATGAGTGTGATTTATGCTCATTCGTATTTACCAATTTTTAAAAGTACAAAAATTTACGCATTTTTGAAATTTTTATTTACTCAGCCATATTTAGGTGATGAGGGTAAACTTAAGCAGCTTAAAACGCATCATCTTGGCTACGCAAGTTGACCGTAGCAATGCGGTCAGCCATCTTGCGGTCTCGTTCGGGTGTCATGATAGGTTGGATAACGCCTTGTTCATTCAGATGAATGCCCAGCGGACGGCGTTCTTTTTGAATGCTCTCTTGTAACAGCATGATGGCTTGAATGAGTGCCTCAGGTCTGGGCGGACACCCCGGAACATACACATCCACAGGCAAGATTTTATCCACCCCCTGCACCACCGAATAAATGTCGTACATGCCGCCAGAGTTGGCACACGCCCCCATGGAGATGACCCATTTGGGTTCTAACATTTGTTCATACAGCCTGAGAATCACAGGCGCCATTTTGACAAAACAAGTCCCCGCCACTATCATCACATCAGCTTGGCGAGGGGAGGCACGAATGACCTCCGCCCCAAAACGAGACAAATCATGCACGCCTGTCAAGGTCGTGGCGTACTCCACATAACAACAGCTTGTGCCAAAGTTAAACGGCCATAAGGAGTTTTTGCGACCCCAGTTGGCAAGGTTGTGCGTCAAATCGGACAATCTGCCCAAAAAAACATTTTTATCCACCTCGGCTTGGGTGATATCGTCAATGATTTCACGGCTTTGTTGTGGGTATTGCTTGGTATGTTGGTTTGGTTTGGTGAGCGTATATTTCATCGTCTTAATCTTGCTGGTTAATAAACTGGCGTTATTTTAGATTTGGTTTTGGATTTATCCAATGACTGTTTTAGGATTGCAAATCAGATTTTACCCTTGATTTATCATTGCCATCTGCTCTACTGTCTTAATGGTCAGGATTGTTTATTTTCTTAACACCAAAAATCAGGCAAATGATTACTGAACCCATGAATGCAAAATTATTAGAAACAATCGCTGCTATCATAAAAATTATGGCAAATATGGCAAACATCCAATCAATTTTATACCCTTTTATTATCATAATCTCTCCTTATCATAAAAATTACCCATGCCAATAAGCACTGTTAATCAATTGGCAATGCTGTTATGAATTAAAATCTTGGGTAGTAACACGACCTGTGGTATTGATGTGGTCAATGTTTGTCATCTGTTCGCTGTCATTATCAAGCACCGCTTGTAAATCTTTACGCCCTGCAAAAATCCGCCCTGATGACTGAGCAGGGACTTTTCCTGTGGGGTCGGTATGCAGCTCATCAATGCCATTAAAGGCGGTAATACTTGCCAAATCAAAGTCGGTAGGACGGCTTAGGATGCGTTTTTTCTTGATGCGTTTATCGGCAGGCGCCCAGTTCATCGCCCCAAGACGCATTTCATAGACAAGCCCCACAAATAAAATGGCAATAAAAACAAAAGCACTGGCAAACCCTACCCAGCCTACTTCACGCACACTCACCGCATAGGCATATAAGTATAAGGCTTCTAAATCAAATATCACAAAGAAAATCGCCACAAGGTAAAATTTGGCAGACAAACGAATGCGAGCCGTCCCTGCTGAAACCACGCCTGCTTCAAAATTTTCTTGTTTTTGAGAACCGCTTGAACGCCCACCCAATAGGCGTGGCACGACAAGCATAAAGACGACAAGCCCTAAACTGGCAAGTAAATAGACAATGGCTGACCATTCGGCTGGCATAATCACCCCATGTGATCTCAATTTTATAAAATGGGGATATTATAACACACTTTACAAAATTACATCATTTTAGCAATGAATTTATCCCAAGAAACCATTTCAAATGATTATGGTGAGATTTTTTCAACAAATGGTATGCCAAAATCTATTCAAATATATTTAAGTTGCATGATTAACTAAACCAATTGCGTATCAAAGCCTGCCTCTTCAATTGCTTCAACGATTGCCGAAACATCACAGGCCAACTCATCATATGCCACCACCGCCAAGCCATCTTCCAGACTGACAGAGATTGCCTCAACGCCAACCACCGCTTGTAAGGCGTTTTGGACACTACTGACACAACCGCCACAAGTCATACCTTCAATCTTAATCTTAATTTGTTTCATAGCGTATCCTTTTTTTGGATTAAAAAGTCATCAAAGTATCAGGCTGACAAAATTACTGGCTAATCACATCCACACCATTTGGCGGCGTGAAATTAAACTGCGTTGCTGGCAATTTTTTATTTAAAGCAATATGACTAAATTGAATGGTTGTGGTCTGACCAATAGAATCTTGAAGTACCATCATCACGGGACGGCCGCCGTTAAAGCTTAATGATAGGCTACCAAAATTAGCATTGCTGGATTTGGGTGTTAAAATAAAGTAGTTTTTATTCGCATCAGGTTGGCTGACATTAAAATGGCGATCAATTTGGCTTGGATCGCCTGACAATAATAATGCTGGTGCTTCTCCGATTTGACTGCCAACCGATTGCCGAGTTGCTTGTTGCAAATCTTTATCATAAATCCACATGGTATTACCATTAGCGACAATCAACTGTTCAGCAGGTGATTTGGTTTCCCAGCGGAACTGATTTTGACGCTGAACGCTCATCGTGCCTGTAAAATTGGTTTTTTGATTGCCTGCTTGCGTGGTTTGGCTAAAGTTTGCCGTCATCGAGCGAATGCCTGATAGCTGGCTGTTTAAATTTTTGGTAGCCTGTGATTGAGAAGCAGCGGCAGCATGGGCAACTGTTGTCAAAGCGACAGGCACCACAACGGATGCCATAATAGCACCACTGATAACGGCGTTTACGACGGCGGTTTTTAGGGTTGAAGTTAACATAAATTTCCCTTGATATCCTTGATATAATGCTATGTGATAGATTTGATCGCATCTATTTTGCCAAATCATTGTATGGCAATCTACATAAAAAATGCAAATAAACTGATTAAATGGTTGCTATATGTAGCAATTTTGATAAGGTTGAATACAGTTGCCAAAATGCGTCATTGGCTGATTTGGTTTTAAAGTGTTGATTTTTAAAGTGTTAATGAAATACCAAACGCCAATCATCACAAATCAACCAATCGCCCAGCTGACACTACGGCAAAAGACGCATAATTTGCCACGCATCACCTTGTTTGGTGTATGCCATACGATCATGCATACGCCCAAGACGACCTTGCCAAAATTCGGCATGGTCGATGATTAACTCATAACCACCCCAAAAACTTGGATAAGGCACATTTTGAGTATACTGCTGATCTAGTGCCAAGAATTTTTCTTCCATTGTCTGGCGATTGTCAACAACACCGCTTTGTGGTTGGCTCACCCAAGCACCCAACTGGCTTTCTCGTGGACGCTTGGCAAAATAAGCTGCTGATTTTTCGGCCGAAACTTTAACCATTTGTCCACTTAAACGAACCTGACGCTCAAGACTGTGCCAAAAAAATAACACTTCAGCATTAGGATTGTCAGCAATATCCTGACCTTTGGCACTGTCATAATTGGTATAAAATACCACACCTTGCTCGGTGAGCTCACGCATCAACACAATACGAACGCTGGGGCGATTATCATCGCCACAAGTTGCCAAGCTCATCGCATACGGTTCAGGCAATTTGGCAGCGACCGCCTCATCAAACCAAGCACGAAACAAAGTCAATGGATTGCTTGGCAATCCTGTATCAGCCAAACTGTATTTTTCATAGGATTGTCGATAATCGGTTAAATCCATTCAAATCTCCTCACTGTCATCACAAATCACCCAAACTTGCCAAAATGGTTATTTACCACGCCCATCTTTTCACGCCCATCTTTTATAGAGCTTATGGGCTATAGTACTGACAAGTTACATACTTATTATATACTAATGATACACTTGACATTTTGCCAAGTTTTACCAGTTATTTTTATGTCAATTCACTTAAGTCAAAACACGCCGAACTTCTGCCGCCAATTTTTGGGCAACTTCTTGGCATACCGCCTGATTTTGATGCTCAACCATCACACGGATGACAGGTTCGGTGCCTGATTGACGAATCAGCAACCGACCTTGGTCAGACAGCTGTTCTTCTGCGTTTTTAAAGATGGTATTTAGCTCATCGTTATCATAAGGGTTGCTCATTTGAGTTAAGCGTACATTAATGAGCGTTTGGGGAAAAGGCGTATAATCCAAAACCAACTCTCTTAAAGATTTGCCTGTTTCTGCTATGCAGCTTAGCACCTGCAAACCTGCCACAATCGCATCTCCAGTACGGCTTTTATCCAAGCATAAAATATGACCCGATGGCTCGCCGCCAATACTCCAGCCTCGCGCTTGGAGTGCTTGCATAACATAACGATCACCAACCTTAGCTCGATGAAATTCAATCCCTTGATTAGCCAACGCCAGCTCAAGTGCGACATTACTCATCAGCGTTCCTACCACGCCTACAGGCTTAAGGTGTTTGGCAAGAATGTACAAAATCCCATCACCATCAATAATGTTGCCTTGATTGTCTGTCATAATAATGCGATCGCCATCACCATCTAGGGCAATGCCAACATCGGCACCATACTCACGCACTGCCGCCTGAATAATATTAGGATGCGTTGAACCACAGTTGTCATTGATATTAATGCCATTTGGTGTGTTATGAATCGCAATAACTTTTGCGCCTAATTCTTGAAGTACTCTGGGAGCAACACTATAGCCTGCACCATTGGCACAATCAATCACAATTTTAAGATTGGATAAATTTAGATGATACGGAAAACTTCCCTTGCAATATTCAATATATCTACCATTGGCATCGGCGATACGGTGATTTTTACCAATATCGTCAGCTTTAATGCCCTCTAAGCGAGCCAAACTGGCATTTGTATCATCAACCAAAGCGGTTAATTGATCATTGATGGCATTTTGCATCTCATCAGAGATTTTTTTGCCCTCATGATTAAAAAATTTTACGCCGTTATCTTGATATGGATTATGCGATGCTGAAATGACCACGCCCATATCTGCATGAAAGCTTTTTACCAAATGAGCAATTGCAGGCGTCGGCAGTGGTCCAAGCATATGCACATCAACGCCTGCTGCGTTAAATCCTGCCTGCAATGCCGCCTCGATGACATAGCCTGACAATCGGGTATCTTTGCCAATCAAGACGCTTGGGCGTTTATTGAGCGATTGACGCACTAAAACCTGACCTGCACCAAAACCTAAGCGTAATAAAAAATCAGGTGTGATTGGAAAAACTCCAAATTGTCCACGAATACCATCGGTGCCAAAATAACTCATCATTCATCCTTCTTAAAATACAAAATTGGTGTGATTAACTTAAGTGCGGTTAATATTGATGACTGCATGTGAGAGCTAAACTTAGGGATAAATGACAGCAATATCCCAAAATTGATGATTTATCATGAAAATTATAGCATATTTTAAGACAATAAATGACTAAGAAACATCAAACCTTGGTGTATTTTGCTGTGGCTTGTGTGTTAAACACTGGAAAATTTAGCTAAAGTCATGTATGCTTGATTGATACAAACCATAACTATAACCAACTGGCGATGAATCATAGTAATAAAAACACGCAATCAGGATGATCTTATGACACTCACTCAAATTCATCAGCTAAATAAGCTGCCCAAATCTATAAAAACTGACAAACCACTTTTGCATTTTGTGCATGCCAATGGCATTCCTACACCAACATATCAAGTTATGTTAGATAGGCTTGCTAGATATTTTACCATCGTGTCAATCAATGAATTAGGCACACACCCCAACTATCCTGTTGATAATCACTGGCAAAGTATGACCCATCAAGTCGGTGATAGCATTGATGATGCCTGCCGTGAGCATGGCGTGTCAACACTGGTGGCAGTTGGGCATTCTTTGGGTGCCATGACGACCTTACAGACATTAATTGCCAATCCAAAACCCATCAGCCAAGCAGTTTTATTAGACCCTTCTTTGCTGACAGCTCGTTCTGCTTTTTTATATCATTTAACCAAGACGGTGGATAAATACATAGGGCGTATGCCAAAATTTCAATACCGTTTGATTGATCAATTAACGCCTGCCCAAAAATCCAAATACCGCAAAGATATCTTTGATAGTCATGATGACGCATATCAAGCCCTAAGGCACAAGGCTTTGTTTGCATCATTTGATGAACGCAGTTTTCAAAATTATATCAAATACGGTTTTAAGCCAACGGCGGATGGCAAATATACGCTAAGCATTCCCAAATCTGTAGAAAGTGCAATTTTTCGCACAATGCCATCACTATATTGGCTAAAATCCATCTCACCTGCCAAGCCAGTCGCTTTAATTGCAGGTCAAGACAGCGATTTTACCAAAATTGGCTCTTATGATAATGCCCAAAAAAAATTTGATATACCTGTTTATTATGTCCTAGGGTCGCACATGTTTCCGCTTGAATATCCTGAACAAACCGCTGATGATATCCTAAATACACTCATTGAACAACTACAGCTTGAATGTCACTAAAACCCAAATCCATCGCCTCATTACCCAAATACCCAGCAATCATCGCACTGTATTTGATGATTGCGGTGGTTGCAAGTATGTTTGTTCTTCAATTTGGTTGGTTGTTATTGCTTGGCTGTATTAATGACCTGCTCAATCCATCTTTTATTGCCAAAAATACGCTGACAATCATGTCATTGATATTAACCGCTGTCAGCTTGGTATGGATCATTGTGATTTGGCAATATTTGCGTATCAAAACTATGGGTCACACGACCAAAACAACCATCTTGATATGGCAATGTTATTTTGGCTTTTATGCCATGAATTCAAAGGCATTTTTTAAAGCTTTGGCGGTTTTATTGATTGGTATTATCTTATCAAGTGGGTTTGTTGCCATACTAAGTGATTGGCTAAAACCCATACCATCAATGGATGTCAAAAGTTTGGTTGATGACAGTACGCCCATGTGGTTATTTGCACTGTTGGTGCTGATTTGTGCCCCAATCTATGAAGAGCTGATTTGTCGTGGGCTATTTTGGCGATTGGGTGAGGATATTTTTAGCCCCTTTTTTACCCAAGAGCGGCACACAAATATCGCTGTTAGTTTATTATCCAGCGGTATTTTTTCTTTTTTGCACTTTCAATATAATTATCTTGACCTTGTGATGATGGCGACACTTTCATTAATACTTTGCTATGCACGGCTGTCCACACAATCAATTTTTGCACCGATGCTACTTCACAGTATCAATAATAGCTTGGTGCTGCTTTTGATGATTTTTTCATAAGCCAATCTGGCAGCGATGAGCCTATTGACCATTTTGGGATAAAACTCGATCGCCTGACTGATAAATCTCGTCGACCGTCAAAACAGACTTACCGCTTAGGTCTTGACGCCAGCGTCTTGCTCCTGCCATGCCTTGAAATAACCCCAAATAATGGCGTGTCAATACCGCAAGATTCACGCCTTCATCAGCACGATTTTTTAGATAGCTGATTAAATTTTCAAAAATTTGGCGATGACTGGGTGGCTGACTGCCCCACAAAAGATGACACTCTGCCATCAGATACGGATTGTGATAAAACGCACGCCCAATCATCACGCCATCGACCTTTGCCAACTGCGTATTAATATCATCTAAATCGCTAATGCCGCCGTTAATCTCGATGGTCAAATCAGGGAAATCTTGTTTAAGCCGATAAACCTCTTCATATCTTAATGGCGGAATTTCTCGGTTTTGTTTGGGTGATAATCCTTGAAGCCAAGCAATGCGAGCATGGGTAATAAAATGTGTGCAACCTGCTTTTGCCACCGTCTGCACAAAATCACGCATAAATTCATAGCTATCACAGTCATCAATACCAATGCGATGCTTAACGGTAATCGGTTTGTCGGTTTCATTTTTCATAGCACGCACCATATCAGCCACGGCTTGCGGTTCTGCCATTAAACATGCACCGATTTTATTGTGCTGTACCCTATCTGAGGGGCAACCGACATTGATATTATACTCACAATATCCAAAACCAAGTGCTTCGGTCATACGAACCGCTTTAGCCATCTCATCTGGATTTGAGCCACCCAACTGCAACACAACAGGCGACTCGGTCGGATGACACCGAAGATGATGCTTAGCATCACCTTTTAAGATGGCACTGGTGCTAATCATTTCAGTATAAAGATGGATATTTGGGTTAAAAAGCCTTGCAAATGCCCGAAAATCCATCGTGGTGTAATCAATCATTGGGGCAAGGCTTAAGCGTTTATTTGTCATCATAAGCGTGATTGGATAATAGGTTTATATTGATTGACCAAAGTGATAAAATTGCGACTGGTGATGTGGCCAATCTCTTCGGCAGATTTTTGATAAATCTTTGCCAAAGCTTCTGCCACATATGGCACAAAGGTTGGTTCATTATCACGGCCACGCTTAGGAACAGGTGCCAAATATGGGCTATCGGTTTCAATTAGCACCCTATCTAAAGGCAATTTGGCAGCAACATCTCTTAGGTCTTGTGATTTATTAAAGCTGACAATGCCCGAAAATGAAATATACAAACCCATATCCAATGCACGCTTGGCAAAGGCATAATCTTCGGTAAAGCAATGAATAATGCCATGTTCGCACCGCTCAGCTGCCAGCACCTCTAAAGTATCCTGATAAGCACTGCGAGTATGCACAACAATGGGCTTTTTAGCGGTCTTTGCTGCGTCAATGTGTGCAGCAAAACTGTGTTTTTGGGCAGATGATTTATCCTTATCCCAATAATAATCCAGCCCTGTCTCACCAAATGCCCAAACTTTTTCATGATCAAGCTTTAGCAGTTTATCAGGACTGATGGCAGCCAGCGTATGTTCATCTTGGCAAGGATGGACACCGACACTCATGCCAATGTCAGGCATGGCATCTGCTGACATCTCCACCCAAGCATGAATATCGTCATATTCAGACAACTGGCACATGATTGCCATGGTACGCCTCACGCCTGCTTGGTACATGGCTTTGAGCAGATTTTCAGGTCTGTTATCATAATGGTCAAGCTTTAGATAAGTCAAATGTGCATGACTGTCTGTATACATGATTTGCCCTTGATAAGTATTGGTTAATCACTTTGGCGTAACCTAAGTGATGCTAATTGGGGCGTATTTTATCATGTCTCGGGATTTTTTTCATGCTTTAGGGTTTTTTGGTCATGATTTTGATGCACCGTAATGGATTGTGATGGTAAAGCATGTTCAATATGATAACTTTCTAAAAATTTTAATATCTCCAAAATCAGTACCGATTGTTTGGCATAAAAATCTTGAGCACCATCAGCATCAATATAAGCACGCATCTCAATGACATAACACTCTTGACGCAACTGCTTAATCCAAACTTGATTCCATTCATGGTTGGTCAGCCGATGTGTTGCCAAAAATTCTTGTAAATTGGTTATCATTCGCTCAATTTCTGCCAAATCAGCGGTACGCTTGATAAATAAATCATGCAAAAAATAAAACATATCCCTTGCAGTAAAGTTTTCAATCTGTAGCGATGAAAATTCGCCATTTGGCACAGTCACAATTGTGCGGTTTAAGGTGCGGATACGAGTTGAGCGAATGCCAATATCAATCACCGTGCCTTCATAAGTACCAAATTTACAATAATCCCCCACATACACAGGGCGGTCGGCAACCACCACAACCGAACCGATGAGATTTTCAAGCGTTTTTTGGGCACCAAAAGCCAGTGCCAAACCACCTACCCCCAGTGCAGCGATGCCTGTGGTTAAATCAAATCCAAGATTACCAAAAATTAAAATCACTGCCAAAATAATCATCAAGGCTTTGGCAATTTTTCTGAGTAGGTTTAAAATAGAAACCTGTTCAGGGCGACCTCGTTTTAATGAATTTGCCTCAGCACGGCGAAAAATGCCATCAAGCAGACGAAGCATCAGCCAAGCAGTTGCACCCCAAGCGACAATATCCTTAATCCGACCAAATGAGCTTCGCAATGTCAAAGGCACGCCAACACTGATCATAATTATCGGTAAAATTAACGATAAAACCACCAAAGACAACGGCATGATCACACTGGGCATAATGCGAAAAGGTTTTTTGGTGAGTGTGGTATAAAGCCCCTTGCTCACCCAATACAAAATCCAAACCGCCAAATTAATCGCCAAATATAAAACCATCACAAGCAGCACCAATGCTGAAAGCTCAAGCCAATATTTGGTTTGAGCGTGTGTGGTATCATCAGACAGCCCAAGCCGTTCTGAAAGCGTTTGGGTGTGTGTGGTCATCTTGGGCAATGATGATAAGGTCTGTGATGACACTTGCCAAAATACCATGCCATCATCAGCCACACGGCGATTGAGCAAAATGTCGATATGCTCATTCATCAGATGAAGCTCACCAACTTTATCAATATCACTTGGCAAATTATCCGACAAATCGCCTTCGCTGGCATGACTGATTTGTAAATCAGGATACAGCTTACCACCTGCATCTAATGCAACCACCAAATGCTCAACAATCTCACGATTGGGCGTTTGGGTTTTTGCCAAATAACGGCCGTCCAAATAGTTGGCAGCCAGTTCATAATCTTCTGCTGCAATTGCACGCAATAGCCCCTGAACCGCCCCTCGTGGCGTTTCACGACCAAAGCTATCTACTATGGTTTTGGTTGGATTTTCTTGAGATGTTGGCAACAACTTGGCAGTAGCGTGGCTTGGCGTTGGTATTATTATCATTAACAGAACCATCACCATGCCTGACAGCACCATACCGATTTTTTTAGCCATCTTTTGCACAATCACTCACCATAGCTTTATTGACAGACTTAGCTTTTTGCTAACCATAACGCATTATAAGTTAAATAATCATGAAAAACCATGACCAAAAATAAACCTGACTTTCATTAAATATAATTTAATTATTTATTATTTTAATTTTAACAATTAATGTGATAACACCACCAAATGACAAACAATAACTAAGCAATAATCAAACAATAATAATGGCAGATAATGAACACTCATCATCTGCCATCGTTGCTATCAATCATTGGCATGGCTTGGGTTTATCATCTTAATCATTCATATTTGATTAAGCGTCAATCCCATCAGCCAAACCAAGCATTGTATTTAAATTACTGCTTAACCTCTTGTTGTTTTTTTGTGCCAAAGACCACAGAGACTTTGCCATCATCACCGCTGTTTTTGTGTGCAAATGACCCACCCATCTCGGTTGCATTTGGACCATAAAAGCCCCCAGTAACCTTGGCATCTTTGATGACGATAGATTTGCCTGTACTGCTAGAATCTATCTTATAGCCCCCTGCGTTCGCTTCGGCGGTGCTGGCTGTGCCTGTCCAGCCATTGCCTGCGATTTCACCTTTGATGTTAAATACAGGGTCTTTGCGGCCTTTGGTGATAAGTTTGCCATTAACTGATTTTTGATCAAAGTCAATGTCAAAATCAGCAACATCTTCGGCATCATTAAAGCCTTTTGATGAGTCCGCTCCTGTGATGTATCCTACCCAGTTCCCCAGATATTTGGCTGTGCCTTTGGCTGGTACGGCTTTCTCAGCGGTGCGTTCGCCTTGCAAAAAGACGCTGTGGCTATCACCGACACTGAGCTCACCAAATTTTAGGTATTCAAAGTTTTTGCCATAGGTTTTGACGCTGACTTTATCATTCACCATCAAAGTCTCGCCCGCTTTGTTTGTGGCAGGCTCTGGCTTGTCTTTGGTGAATTTATTGACATATTCGGTGGCACCGGTAGGCACCAAATCAATGACGGTAGAACCTAAGACCAACTTTTTGGCATTACCAAAGTTATCCAGTTGTTTTTTGGTAAATGGGGTGAATGTGTTGGCGTCATTTTCGTTAAATGTCCCAAGTGCATAGGCATCTAAGATGGCTTCGGTTTTTTCTACTTTACCCTCTTGTTTAGCACCAAAGACGCCAAAGAGTTTGTTGTCATCGGTTAAGAATTTACCTGCCAGCTCCTCACCTTTTGGTCCATAAAAACCGCCTTCTAGCCTATTTTTGGCATCACTGGTAAAGGGGTGTTTGCTTGTGTCATCTTTATTGCTTGCGGTGGCACTGCCACGGAAGCGGTTACCGTGGATATTGGCATCGATGTCATAGCGTTTGGTTTTGGTTACTGCTTGTTTATGGCTGTCTTGTAGGTTACTAAACAGCTCACCTTTTAGGCTCTTTTTACTAAAATCTACCGTAAACTCACTGCTATGACCATATTCACCGCTATGACCATCAGGGGCAGAGCCTTCTTGGGTTAATAAACGGTTGTATTCATCTTTTGAAGATGCCCCATACCACCAGCCTGCTTGATAGGTTTCTTTTACTTCACTGAAGCGATTTCTTTTTTTGGCAACATCGGTCATAAAGTCCCAATGTCCTTTATATTTGACCGCATCTTGTGTTGGCAACTCTTTGGCGGTCGTTGTGCCATTATAAAACACACCACCCACAGGGCCTGAATTCCAAAGTTTTGGTTCATCTGTTTTTTTGACGGTTAGATAGTTGGCATCATTTACCAAGTAGTAACCGTAATCAACATATTGTAAATCTCGTGTGGTTGCTTTGGTTGTTCCGTCATTTGAATGGGAAGTTTTCGCTTGCATTGATGATAATACTTGCTGAAAATCAGGGCTTTTACGCACATCTTCTTTGATTTTTTTGGCAAGTTCTTCATCGGAGATTTGTTTATTTTGTTCTTTAATTCTTTTTCCAATGGCATTTTTATCCGCTTCATCCATTTTTGCCATATAGCCATCAAGTAATTTATTTTCTACATCTAGCGAAAATGGCAATGGTGATTTTTCACCTTTTGCAACTTGTTTTTTACCGTCTAAGGTAATGATATTATTTGCATCTAGAGATATATCTTTTTGTTCATATAGATTAATTTTACTCAAAGCCATGCCATAACCCATGGCAGGTTTTTGTATGTCTGAAACTTCAGCTTTTTCATTTTTCTCAGTTGGCACATCTTGATATTTTGGTTCTGGTGTGCTGGCACTGCCTGTACCAGAGCTTGCACCGCCTGTACTGCCTGCATTGGCTGCATTATCAGTGCTACCTGCACCGCCAGTACCGCTACCAGCATTACCTGCACCGCCTGCATTTGGAATGGGCGTAGGGGCAGGTGGATTTGAACCACCACTGCCACCACAAGCGGTTAATAAGACGGCAGAGATTGCCACACACAGTGTGGTTAAAGGAATGTGTTTCATAAAATAATCCTCTGATGGGTTGATGGTATTATCTAAACAAGTCTGTTAATGCCTATTTTGGCATGTTGACAATGTGCATTTGGCGTATTTGTTTGGGCATTGATGATAAATGCGGTTTATGATGGACAAAATACGGCAAATTTACATTGATAAATAATAACATAAACAATAACAATTATCATTAGATTTGTAATTTTTTTTCTTGATTTTTTCTTGATATTGTCTATGATGGCACATTTTTTTACAAAAACAAAAGTAGGGCATGCTTATCTCATCAAAAAATGCGACTAAACTCAACAAACATTTGATTTTTGTGATAATTTGCCTTAATGTCATTGCTTTTATTGATGTTTGTGCTGATGGTCAGCCGTGGCGTGATGCCCCATTTGTGAATGTCTCTGTGCCAAAATGATAAAGACGCTTGCATTTGTTTATCATGGCGAATTTGTCCGCCGCTGGTTAAGTTTGCCCCTTGGTAATGGCGTTTGTTGATGCTGATTTGGGCACGGCTTGAAAGACCGCCCGCCCATTCTTGCCCCCACGCTGTGCGTATGCCACGGCGTTGATAGCTGTCAGATGGGTCTTGTGGCACTTTTTCATCATAAAAGTCTGCCCCCAAAAGATAATAGCGTGTGGCATTTGGGTAATAAATCAATGATGTGCTGTATAAAGTGTTGTTACTGTCAGCCCTAGGCGTCCGATGGTTGGTTAGGCGTGATATGTCTATGGCGTTTAGGCTTTGAAATTTTGGGTTGATTCTATAATCAGCTGACATGCGTATGCCTATGGTGTCGGTATAACGCTCATGCCCATAAAATCGTTTTTCACCATAGACCTCAATGCCAAGGTCTTTTTTGGCATCAGCAAAGCCCAAATTCGCCCCCAGTCTGCCCCAATGGTCGTTGTATTTTTTGTGATTTTGATGATGTTTGCCATAGATTTGGGCGTTCGCTCCCACATATGCCCCTTTGGGCAAAGACCACTTTTTATCCGCCCCTAATTGATAGCTTAGGGTGATGGCATCAATGGGTTTGTCAAAAGTCCATTGACCTTGCGTGGTGTTTTTGGGGGTTTGATTAATGTTGTCTTCTTTAGCCAGATTCATGCCTGCTTGCCATGTCCATGAATCTCGTTGTTTTAACGCTTGTCTGTACTGCCCAACAACCTGTCGCACATCATCTGGTAAGTTGTCAGCATGTAATTTATTAAACTGGTCAAGGGCGGCTTCGTTTTGTTTATCCATAAATAACGCCCTTGCCAGATGAAAACGCACCACATTATATTCAGGCATGATGGCGATGATGCGACGCAGCTCATCAATGGCTGCTTTGGCGTTGCCTTTATCCAAGGCAGCCAGTGCATTGGCATACCCAAGTAAAATGCCATTTTGATGGTCTTTGGGCAGTTTTTGATAAATGGACAATAATGCGTGAACGCCTGCCATATGATTGGTCATGACAGCAGAATTTAGGGCGTGATTGAGTAAATCAGGGTTATCAAGCAGTAACGCTTCATCGGCAATGAGCGTGTCTTCGGCAGGATTTGGTGTTTGTGCCAGTGTTGGTTCTGTTTTTGGTGTTAATGTACCATGGGGCAATAGTTCAGGCTGAGCATGGTTAATGATGGGTTCAGGGGTGGTTGTCTCTTGATTGATTGTTTCTTGATTGATTGGCTCTTGATTGTCGGTGCGACCATCATCGGCATGGCTGATATGAGCGATTAGAAAAGTCAAGCCAGCCATAAAAAATTTTATGGGTGTTTTGATGGGGGTGAATGTGGTGCGATAAACAGGCATGATGGTCATGACAGCTCCTATCAAAAAAACGACCATATTTTACCATTTTTTATGCTATTTAAAAATAAAAATGTGAATGATTATTAATTATTTTATCAAAATTAGTCGCTTCATTGGCATCTGATTAACACAACCTGATGATAAATAAGATACCATTGATGGTTTTAGTCATTATTTGATACAGTATAACGCTTTATTCTTGGCATCATTAGCCATAAGGTTACAAATTAGCCATCAGTTTACAATTGATAATAATGACCGACAATTATTTTACAAATCATCTATGAAACACTACAGACATTTGATGAAATATGCGTAAAATACGAAACCTGTTCACACACTATGATAAAGATGACTTATGACAAATAACAAAATCATCATCATAGAATAAACAGAGCATTGTGTCTATTTGCCATTGGCAAAAGGCATTTCACCCACTTGTGATTAATGGTTATCACGACACAGTTATTTATAACGATTGTTTATAACGATAAACATGAATTACAATGATAATAATTAGGAAACTACTATGAAAAATTTAACCAATAAACTATTGGCTGGCGTACTAAGTGCTGCTGTGTTGTTGCCTGCCGTTGGCTTCTCTACCACCGCAGTTGCTAACGACCGTATTAAAGCACAAGCTTATGGCGATGTCAATTTTAACCAAAATCGTCAAAAAGCCATTCAAATGCTTGCTGCTCGTGGCTATCAAGTTTCTGATATAGATGTTGATGACTTTTTAGGCAAGCCTGTCTTTGAAGTAGAAGCTTATAAAAACGGTCTTGAGTATGACATCGTACTTGAATACCCATCACTTAAAATCATCAAAGAGCAGCGTGATTACTAATAAATTAATTACTAATAAATTAATGACTAATCATGAATGATGACCGCTAAGAGCATCACTTAGCGATGATAAAATAAAGCCCTCATGGTAAATGGGGGCTTTATTCATTGGTTGATTGGGCATTGGTTGATTGGGGTTTGGCATGCCAAAACACACAAAACCACTGATTAAAAGTGCAGGTTAAAACTTCATTTCAAGTGCCAATTGGTAATTGCGTCCAGGAGCAGCATAGCGACCATAATGCTTATCTTGGCTAAGTCCTGTATGCTGATTGACCGCCCCTTCTGCTGTTTGGCGTAAAGCCTCCCAAGTGGTGTAATAGGTATCAAATACATTATACACGCCAGCACGCAAGGTAAAGTTATCTTTTATGTTCACATAACCTGACAAATCAAGTGTTCGCCACGGCGTGGATTTTGCTTTGGTGGCTTGTTTTATTTGAATGTTGCCATTACCTAAGTTCTTATCTGCCACAATCTCGCTTGGATTTTTGGCATCAGAATGGGTAAACATGGCATTTGCTCCCCATTTTTGGCTTGGGGCATCATAGCCGATCCCCACCACATAACGAGATGGCTGAATGGCATCAAACAGCATGTTTGTTCCTGCCAAAGTTGGGTTTAAGGTTTTTCCTTTAACATCAACTTTGTTATAAGCCAGTGTTGAGTATAATCCATAGGGAATGCGACTATTGACAGCGTTTAGGTCAAGTCTGCCAAGAATGTTAATGCCTGTCAAATCAGCATCTTGTCCATTATGAAAGCCCAAATCACCTTTACCACGCTGTTTGCCTGCATCAGCACCTTGGGTTAGGGTTCTAATCTCTTCACTTTTACCAACAATCAAATCAGTATAGCGATTTTTAAAATAACTAATCTCAAGGCTGCCTAAGTGGTTATATAAAGTCGCTCCGATTTCTTGGTTAAAGGATTTTTCAGGTTTTAGCTTGGTTTGATGGACAGTCTGCTGACAAATGTACCAAAGACCCTTACAGCCATGTTGCGTGCCTTTACCGATGGTTACGCCAAAGCGTTCGCCATACATTTCAGAAAAGCTTGGCATGCGAAAGCCTTGCGAGCTTCTATAAGCGATGTCCAGCCAGTTGGTGGGCTTAACCACCACGCCAAAATTCCAAGACAGCTGGTTGCTGGCACTGTTGTCCACCAAAGGCACATCAGATTTGTGTTTGATTCTGTCATAGCGAGCACCCAACCCCAAATCAACATATTTATTGATGGTCATGTTGTCTTTTAAAGCGATGAAATAATTATCACCGCTGATATGGCGAGTGGTTGAGCAATCAGCATAGCTGTTGGTCTCGCTATATTTGCATTTATCATCTTTGACCACAGTCGCCTGATTTGGCTGATAGATGTTATCCGTGCCTTTATTGGCGTTTTGTTGGCTGTTTTTATTGGTCCAATCCGCCCATTGACTGCGTAAATCTTTATAAGCTTTAAAGCCAAGTTCGTCTATCTTGTTGTATTTTTCTTGCCCCAAAATCTGTTTGATTTTCTCAAAGGGTTTTAGGGTGCTGTTGGGGTTTTGTTTATCATATTGGTCAATGACGGCTTGATAATTAATCTTATTGGCATTGGTTTGGTTGTATTGCTCTATGCCTTGCTTGATGGCAAAATTTTGATAAGTGCTGTTGTTGGCGTTACAAGCCTGTGGATGGTCATGACCATAACCATAAGCATCAAGGCAAATGGGTTTGTTGTTTAAACCTAAAATGGGCTTAAATCTATCTGGCAAAGGATTACTTGGTGGGGTGTAATCAAGTTTTTGATAGGATTGATGGGTTGCCAAACGATAATCTTCACGGCTAAGGCTTGAATTGAATTTATCATAGCCAACTTGCAGGTTGATGTGATGATGCGTACTGCCCAACGCCAGTTTTTTGTTAAAGACGGCTTTGATTAAATTGTGCTGTTCTTTGTAGGCATTGTTATCCACCTCTTTTACCGAAAAAGGTTTATTGACATCAGGCGTACAATTTTTGTCAATGTGCGGATAGGTTGAACAGTGCGTGTTGGTCAGCTGGCTGCGTAGCGTAATGTCTTGCTTGTCATAAGACACACGCACATCATCAAACCATTTATTTTCACCTTTGCTGTCATAAACATATTCAAGCCCTAGGCGGTCTTTTTGGTGTTTTTCATCATAAAATACGCCATGGGCATAGTTGATGCCATAACCTGAATTTGCCCCAATGGCATCACGAATGCGTTCACCAAGGTTATTGCCTTGATAATAGCCATTGGCTTGGCCATGGTTGCTGAGCCTTGATTTTTCAATGTCATGAACCGTTAGATAAGCAGGCACGGTTTTATCTTGCATGGCGTAGTTTTGTTTGGTGATTTCATACACACCACCGACATAGTGCTTATCGTTTAGCTGATAACCTGGGCGAAGCAGTAAGGATTTGCTGTCTTGGGTGAGTGGGTTTGGGATAAGACGGTTAGGACCTGTATAATCTTTGACATTGACCTTATCACGCACATTGGTTGGCTTAGCTTGGAGTTTGGTTTGACCGCCAGCAGCACACGCCTCATAATTACCATTGGCACATTCATTTGCTATTAAAAATTTTGGGTTATTTGGGTCAGTGGTTGCCACCGCTCTATCAAAACTTTGGCTACCCTGATAGGCATCATCATGTGCCTTGTATTCTTGACCACGGCGGTCGGTGTAGATGATAAGACCGCTAAAAGAACCTGCCTTGCCTGCTGCTGCCACAGAATTAACCCATGCGTTATTTTTACTGGCATAGGCGGTTTTGGTCTGCACGCCCCAATCTTTACCATCTTTGATGATGTCATCGGCGGTTTTGGTAACAAATGCCACAGAGCCAGATAATGCCCCAGAGCCGTATTCACTTGAATTTGCACCTTTACTAATCTCAACGGAGCGGACATTTTCGTATTCTATTTCGTTGATTGCCCCACCTGCGGCATAATTTTTGCCTGCCACAGGGCCTTGTAGGGCATAGTGCTGGGCTTGATTGATGCCATCAACCAATACCGCCACACGATTTTTATCCATACCACGAATAGAATAGCCTGAGCTTGCCCCACGACCTTGCTCAACCACAGCAATGCCAGGGTCATAGCGTGTTAAGTCTCGAATGTTTAGCACTTGTTCTTTATTGATGGTCTCGGCAGTTTTGACCACCTTACCAAGCCCTGTAACTTCGTTGGCTTTACGGGCGTTTTTCTTCGCTGTTACAACAGTTTCATCCAAGACAACAACAAGGTTTGTCTTATCTGTTGTATCCGCCTTATCGGCCGTTGTGTTTGCCAGTGCCACCTGCGTGATGTTAAGCAGACCCAAAGACAAGGCACTAAGTTTTAATACTTGTTTGGATTTTTTGGATTTGTTGTTTTGTTTTGATTGCTTCATCAATGACCACCTGTTGGCTTTTGTACTTGGATACATCAATACACCCCCAACCAATCACAAGGCAGGCATCAAATTGAAGATGCCAAAAACCATCTGTTTATGAGCGTGTATCGTTTTTAAGAACTTAATTGTTTACCAAAATAACCATTTGCTTGCTAAAACCACCCAACCAAAGTGATTAATTTTTGATTTTGGTGTATAGTTTGTAAAAATAAGTAAAATTATAATACAAATACAAGTGATAATACAAACAATTTATATCAATTTTATCTACCGAAGTAAGATAAAAACCCAAATCCAGCCATTTTTTACTCTATTTTTAATAATAAAGTAAAAGTATTGTTAAAAAAGTTTTCACTCATCAAGGATAGCCATCAAACTTACCCAACGATCCATTGAACTTTCTACCCAAATTTATCACAATAACTGCTATAATAAGCCATCAAGACGCATTTGCATGCTTAAAATGTCTTTTCTTGATTGTTAGCGATGGTTTGGTCATTCAACCTTGTCACATTAATTATCTCAAACCCATCAAAATTATTGTTAAAAATACTTTAAAATAGCTTAGGAATTTAGGAATAAAGATATGCCTACCTCAATCAATCCAAGTACCACCCAAAACTTCACCGATTATAAAGTCGCTGATATCCGTTTAGCCGATTATGGTCGCCGTGAGATTGCCTTGGCAGAAGCTGAGATGCCAGCCCTGATGGGGTTAAGAAAACGCTATCAAGACCAGCAACCACTTAAAGGGGCTAAAATCCTAGGCTGTATCCACATGACCATTCAAACGGCGGTGCTGATTGAGACTTTGGTTGCCTTGGGTGCGCAAGTCCGCTGGACATCATGCAATATTTTTAGCACCCAAGACCATGCCGCTGCCGCCATGGCAGCCGCTGGCATCCCTGTGTTTGCATGGAAAGGGGAAACTGAAGAAGAATACGAGTGGTGTTTACGCCAACAAATTCACAAAGATGGTAAATTGTGGGACGCCAACCTTATTTTAGATGACGGTGGCGATTTGACTGCCCTTATCCACAATGACTATCCACAGATGCTCAAGGGCATTCATGGCATCAGTGAAGAGACCACCACAGGCGTGCATCGTCTGCTGGACATGCTGGGTAAAGGCACACTCAAAGTCCCTGCCATCAATGTCAATGATGCCATCACCAAATCCAAAAACGACAACAAATACGGCTGTCGCCACAGTCTTAACGATGCCATCAAGCGTGCCACCGACATGCTGCTGGCTGGTCGCCGTGCCTTGGTCATCGGTTATGGCGATGTGGGCAAAGGCTCAGCCCAAAGCCTGCGTCAAGAGGGCATGATTGTGCGAGTCAGCGAAATTGACCCCATCTGTGCCATGCAAGCGTGTATGGACGGTTATGAATTGGTTTCGCCTTTTATCAATGGTGAGCCAAGTCAAGGCGTGAACACGACGCTCTTACAAGACACCGACCTTATCGTTACCACCACAGGCAATTACCATGTCTGCAACAGCAACATGTTAACAGCCCTAAAATCTGGGGCGGTGGTCTGTAATATCGGACACTTTGATACCGAGATTGACACCAATTTTATGCGTGATAACTGGCAATGGGTTGAAGTCAAACCACAAGTGCATCAAGTCTACCGCTCTGATGATGAGCGTGATTATTTGCTGGTGTTGTCCGAAGGTCGCTTAGTGAATTTGGGCAATGCCACAGGGCATCCCTCTAGGGTGATGGACGGCTCTTTTGCCAATCAAGTGCTGGCACAGATGTATCTGTATCAACAAAAATTTGCCAATTTGCCAGCGGACAAAAAAGCAGATAGTCTGTATGTCAAAGTCCTGCCTAAAAAGCTTGATGAAGAAGTCGCTGCCGCCATGGTGGCAGGGTTTAATGGGGTCATCACCAAGCTCACCCAAACCCAAGCGGACTACATCGGTGTGCCGATAGATGGGCCGTTTAAAGCGGAAGATTATAAATATTAATCAGTTTTATATGATGAATTCATCAGACAAAAGCGGTAGATCTATGACCGCTTTTGTCATGTCATCAGGATATGTTTACTCATAATTACCTTGACAGATTAAGACCAAATCACCCACATCTCACCAAAAACCCCAACAATCTATGACATAACTAGCATGGTCGCATCATTTAAGTGGTGACATCCAAATCACAAGATGATAAAATCAGTTTGCTTTGATGACTGGTTTTAAGGTTTATCACATCAAAAGCATCTTATCAATCCATGATCTACCAAGGAGCTTTTATGACAAAGCCACGCTTACGATCACATATCTGTGTCATCAGTTTTGGTATATTTGCCAGCCTAAGTATGCTCTCTGCTTGCGGGAAACCCAGCAAAATTCATACGCCATCGATAACGCATCAAAATATGTTACCCAGCAATACCTTGGCGCAATTATCTGCCTTGCCCCAGCTTACCCAAGGTTTGGGCGACACAGGCAAAAGCGTCATTGACCCAAATAAGCCAACTTTGGTGAAGTTTTGGGCAAGCTGGTGTCCTCTGTGTTTAGCCACCTTACAAGAAACGCATGATTGGCGTGATGACCCTAATTTGGCAGGCTTTAACATCATTACCGTTGCCAGCCCCACTCACTTAAACGAAAAAAATACCCAAGATTTTACCGACTGGTATCAAGTGCTACAAGCAGATTATCCAAATCTGCCCGTGCTCATTGACAGTAGCGGCCAACTCATTAAAGAACTTGGTGTACAGGTCTACCCCAGCTGGGCAATCTTGGACAAAAATGGGCAACTTGTGTATCTTAATAAAGGCAATCTTAGCTTTGAGCAAGTGTCTTATTTGGCAAAAAATCCACAAGAGCTAGACCAGCTTAAAGCCCACGGTGGTCAGACTGCCATGCCCACCAAAAATAAAGATGGTGTATATTATAACGATCAAGGCAAGCCTTTAAATACCAAAACCATCCATCTGGCAGGCGGCTGTTTTTGGGGTGTAGAAGCTTACTTTGAGCGTATCGATGGCGTGGTAGATGCTGTCAGTGGTTATGCCAATGGCAATGAAACAATCGCCAATCCAAGCTATGAGCAAGTCATTGCAGGCTCAGGACACGCCGAGACCGTCAAAGTGGTTTATGATGCCGATAAGGTGGATTTGGACACTCTATTACAATATTATTTTAGGATTGTTGACCCAACCAGCGTCAATAAACAAGGTCATGACCGTGGCATACAGTATCGCACAGGCGTTTATTATACTGATCCAAGCGACAAAGCAATTATTGAGAGTGCCTTAAATAAATTACAACAAAAATATAAAGCACCCATCGTCGTCGAAAATCTACCTCTAAGGCATTTTTCCCTTGCTGAAGAGTATCACCAAGATTATCTCACCAAAAACCCAAATGGCTATTGTCATGTGGATTTAAGTCTTGCCAATGATAAAATCACGAGTAAAGCTCCCACTCTACCAAAAGCAAGTACGATCCAAGAGGCCCTTGACCCAAGACGCTACCAAGCTTTTACTAAAGATAATTTAAAAAATAGCTTAACCAAAGCTCAATATGATATCACCCAAAACGCAGGTACAGAGCGGGCATTTAGTCATGCCTACGATCATCTGTTTGATGATGGGCTGTATGTAGACATTGTCAGCGGTGAGCCACTGTTTTTATCGACTGATAAATACAATTCAGGCTGTGGCTGGCCAAGCTTTACCAAGCCGATTAATCCACAAGTCATCAGCGAGCATACCGACACAAGCTATAATATGATACGCACCGAGGTACGCTCACGCATTGCCAATTCGCATCTAGGGCATGTGTTTCCTGATGGTCCAAAGGCACGGGGCGGACTGCGTTACTGCATCAATGGCGATGCATTAAAATTCATTCCCAAAGCGGACATGGAAAAACAAGGCTACGGGGCATTATTACCACTGATTAAGCCTGCCCAACCTTAATAATTAATCTTAATAATTAATTATTAAGATAAAAAATGGCACAGTTTAGGCTTGTGCCATTTTTGTCTGACTTATTTTTGTCTTGCTCAAAAATCATACCAAATCATTCAAAAAGCTGTGACAATTTTATTCAACAAATTGATCAAATTTGCTATAATAGCAAGTTTTAGCCATCTTTAAGAATATCGCATAGCACAGTTTTATCATTCTGATCGCTGGGTGTATTTACTGATTGCTTAACAAAAAGCACGCCTGCCTTATATTAATCATATCACTCACACCAAACTCAATAAGATATTAATCGCTGATTTGGGTTTGATTTAAGTCATTTAACTGGTTAACTATGCCAAGATTTTTTGTTGATACACCGCTTACCACCAACTTGATTGGACAAATCATCACCCTACCTGATCATGTCACACATCATTGGTGCAAGGTGCTGCGTGCTTCGGTTGGTGATTGTGGCTTTTTGTTTGATGGGACGGGCGGTGAGTACACAGTGACGCTGACGCATATTCATAAAAAATCTGCCAGCGTCAAGATTGATGCCTATAACCCCATCAACCGTACACCGCCGTTTCGTGCCAGTATCGGCTTGGTGATGAGCCGTGGTGATCGTATGGATTATGCCATACAAAAAGCCACCGAAATGGGCGTTCATTGTATTCATTTATTGACCAGTGACCGTTGCCAAGCGCATCTTAAATACGACAGAGATTTTAAGAAGCTCACACATTGGCAAGGTGTTGCCGTCGCTGCTTGTGAGCAGTGCGGTATGAATATCATTCCAAACATTATCGCACCCATCTTGCTTGATGAGTGGGTGGCCAACTGTCAAGATGAACTTAAACTGGTGCTGGCACTTAGCAAAAATAACCCTGCTTTTAACAAACTGATACCAAAAAATATCAGCCTGTTGATCGGTGCCGAAGGCGGCTTAAGCCCAAGGGAGATTGATTTGGCGATTCATCATGGTTTTGTACCATGGCGGATTGGCGAGCGTGTGCTTCGTACAGAAACTGCACCTGTGGTCGCCTTGAGTGCATTGACACTTTTGGCCGAACTTAACCAATCACCACTTAATTAGCCGTATAACGCCTGCCACAGTCGCACTGCTTGTGCCATCGGCTTAACATCATGCACACGCACAATATGCACGCCTTGCTGTAGTGCGATAAAATGTGCAAGCGTCCCCAAATTATCTCGCTCAATCGGTTGATGATTTTTAAGATATTCAAGTCCGCTATTGGTTAAAATTTCACCCAAAAATCGCTTGCGGGATACGCCAAACAACATAGGCATCTGAAAATGCTGAATGATTTGCTGTAAATTTTGCATAATTTGAATGTGATGTTCATAATTTTTTGAAAATCCCATACCAATATCAATGATAATGTTTTCTTGGCTAATGCCTGCGGCCATCGCCTTATCAATCCTTATTTGAAGCTCAGTGATGACATCAGTAAGCACATCGTTATAACTTGCCAACTCATTCATCGTCTGAGTCATGGTATCAGGCGTACCACGGCTGTGCATGATGACCACAGGACACCCAAGATTAGCCACCACATCACAAGCACCCTCTCGGCTTAGACCACGCACATCATTGACAATGTCGGCACCTGCACCCATTGCCTGACGCATCACCACAGGATCGCTGGTATCCACAGACAGCCACAAATCTTCACCAAAATTTTCACGAATGGCAGCGATGATGGGTATTACACGCTCAAGCTCTTCATCAGTACTAACCTTTGGCGCATAGGGGCGTGTGGATTCTCCACCAATATCAATGATATCAACACCATGGGTGATCATCTGCTCGGCGTGAACCAAAGCAGCATCCAAATGGTTAAAACGCCCCCCATCTGAAAATGAATCTGGCGTCATATTAAGTATGCCCATCACCTTTGGTACATCAAAAGTCATGACTTTATTACGGTGGCAAATGGATTTGGTCATAGAATAAGACATAAAATACACTCAAGCTTTTAAATACCTTATCATACCATAACTTGATTTTTTGGGTAGGTAATCCCCATTAAAGCATTTTAAATGTTAATTTTAAGGATTTGTATTGCAATATTTTGACAGACACGAAGGCGGAGAAAATGCCATTTTGGTTCACTTAGACATTCATCAAATCACCGATCCTGATGACCTTGAAGAATTTCGCTTGTTAGTACATTCAGCAGGTGCAAACGAAATAGAAATCATCACAGGCAGTCGCAGTAAGCCACATGCCAAATACTTTGTTGGTACAGGCAAAGCCGAAGAAATCGCTGAAGCAGTTAAGCGTTTTCGTAATACCAATGACGATAATGCAGATGATGTTATTGTGATTTTTAATCACACACTCACGCCAAGTCAGGAGCGAAACTTAGAATCATTGATCAAATGCCGTGTGCTTGACCGCACGGGGCTGATTTTGGATATCTTTGCACAGCGTGCACGCACGCATGAAGGTAAGCTACAAGTTGAACTTGCACAGCTCAATCACCTTGCCACGCGCCTTGTGCGTGGCTGGACACATCTGGAACGCCAAAAAGGTGGTATTGGACTGCGTGGTCCTGGTGAAACTCAGCTAGAAACGGATCGCCGATTGCTCCAGATTCGGGTAACACAGCTCAAAGCCAAGCTTGATAAAGTCAAACAAACCCGTAAACAAGGTCGTGCCAAACGCCAAAAATCAGACATTCCAACCATATCATTAGTCGGCTATACCAATGCAGGCAAATCAACGCTATTTAACCGCTTAACTGACGATAATATCTATGCCGCCGATCAACTTTTTGCGACCCTTGACCCAACACTACGGCGTGTCAAATGGTCAGGTGTCGGTAATGTGGTGCTGGCAGATACGGTAGGATTTGTACGCCATTTGCCGCACGAGCTGGTAGAAAGCTTTCATGCGACACTAGAGGAGACGCTTGAGGCGGATTTGTTGCTACATGTGATTGATACCGCCAGCGAGGATATGCACGCTCAAATCGAGGCGGTGAATGATGTGCTTGAGCAAATACAAGCTGATGCACCGATTTTATTAGTATTTAATAAGATTGACAAAAGTGGCGAACCTGCCAAAATACATTATCAAGACCATGGCGTGCCACATCGGGTCTATGTGTCTGCCAAAGAAAATCTAGGGATGGGCCAGCTGATGATGGCAGTCCAAGAACTTTTATCAGGACAGCTAAACCACTATACGCTAACGCTACCTCACCATGCAGGTGCCCTAAAAAATACCTTGCATGAGTTAGGCGTCATTGAGTCAGAAAGCTTTGATGAATTGGGCCATCAGATCCTAGGTGTACAGCTGTCGCCTGCTAAGCTCACCCAGCTCCTTGGGCAATATGCACTCAACCCCAAACAAGTGCTACCACCAAACGAAGCTGCAAGCTTAGAACCTGCACTTGAGCCATTTGAAGCCGTACTAAAGCAAAGTGCTGATAACCCAACGCATCAAATTTAATTGATCTTGTTAGAACCATCAAAAAAAGACTGCTCAATCAAGCAGTCTTTTTTAATGATAAAGTCGCTATTAAGATTAACCATTGAATTTTTGTAATGAAGCGATACGGTCATCTAAAGTGGGGTGTGAGCGAAATAAGTTGGCAATGCTAAAGCCTTGAGATTGACCACTTGCAATCGCAAATGCTTTCATTGCTTCAGGCATCTGATCTGGGCGTGCCTCAGCAGGACGCAAGGCATTGAGTGCGCTGATCATCTTATCACGACCAGCCAAACGCGCACCCATTTCATCAGCACGATATTCACGCAATCTAGAAAACCACATGACAATCGCAGATGCCAAAATACCAAGCAAAATATCCATCACCATGCTGGTGACAAAATAGGCAATGCCAGGTGAGCTGCTTTCATTTTTAAAGATCGCACGATCCACAAAATTGCCAATGATGCGCGCAAAGAACATCACAAAGGCATTGACCACACCTTGAATCAGTGCCAAAGTCACCATATCACCATTGGCGACATGGCCAATTTCGTGTGCAAGCACCGCTTCAACCTCGTCAGGTGTCATCGTATGGATCAGCCCTGTCGATACCGCAACCAATGCCTTATTTTTATTCCAGCCAGTAGCAAATGCGTTGGGCTGAGCATTGTCAAAAATACCCACCTCAGGCATACCAATGCCAACTTCACGCGCTTGACGGGCAACCATATCCACCAACCATTGCTCTGTACCATTTTTTGGGGTATCGATCACCACGGTACCTGTTGATTTTTTAGCCATCCACTTGGACAAAAATAACGAAATGACTGAGCCAATCATACCGTACAACAAGCACATCACCGCCAAGCTGACATAGTTCAGCCCGCCTGAACCATGGACACTGCCCAAACCAAAGACTTGTGAGAGTACCATAAATACGATACTAAAGACAATCAATACGGCTAAGTTGGTTAATAAGAATAAACCAATTCGCATCATCTGTGAATTTCCTTTTATAAATCAAAAATATAACTACCTAAAGTCTTACTTATTATAATGGCAAATATGCAAAATAAAAGGCAAAAACTTTAATGAGTCGAAGTTTTTGCCGATATAGACACAAAAAGCTAACAACTTTTTGGGTTTAAGTCATTTTAATTCAGCCTAAATAAAGATCTGATTATTCATTGTTTGAAAAATAAATCTGTGCAGATGCCTCACGATTAATCACAGGATTTGTGGGTGCCCTTTGTGTGATTGGCTGGGCGTAGGAAGTTGTTGTTGTATTTACTTGAGCGGCTGGTGTAGCATTCATCGCAAGCATGGTACGATTAGCATCATAGCCTTGATACAGTGCCGCATCCATACGATAAATGTTGTTGTAGCGGTCATTCACCTTAGTCACATAATTTTTGGTTTCACGAAATGGGGGGATACCGCCATATTTTTTGACATTACCAGGACCTGCATTATAAGCGGCAATCACATGATTTGGATTGCTAAATTGGTGTTGTAAATATGCCAAATATTTGGTACCACCTTCAATGTTTTGGGCAGGATCCCATGCATTATACACACCCATATCACGAGCCGTACCCGGCATCAGCTGCATCAGACCCATTGCACCCATGCGTGAACGCGCATTTGGGTTAAAGCTTGATTCGGTATGGATAACCGCCTTAATTAAGGCAGGATCTACGCCATGTCTTACCGCAGATTCTCGAATGAAATGGTCGTATGCACTACGCTCAGAATAATCACCTGAGTAACTTGAATAACTGTTTACAACAAAATTTGCAGAAAAATTGGTCGCAGGCTCACTATGATGATACAAATGGCTAACCGTTTGAGGCTCGTTACTTAATTTGGTGAATTTTTGTGAATTGATGGTACTGGTTTGAAGCTTAGTCAAAAAACCAGACTCTACAGCGTTTTGGCTGCTTGATGAAGTATAAGCCGATGCCACAGTCGCATGGGCAGAACCTTGAGGAGCAATATAAACCGAGATCGGGTTTTGGGCAAATGCACTACCGCTTAGCATGCCAAATGTCGCCAAAGTTAGGGCATTTACATGGGTTTTTGAAGTTTGCATATCGTCGTTTATTCATCGTTTCGGTAAAAAATTTGGCACATTATATCACAAAATTAATAAATACCATGATAAAACGCTGATAAATACAAAATGCTACACTTTAGAAACACGCAAATCCAATAATTTTTCTAAACTTTCAAGAGTTTTGCTTATGATTAGCTCATATAAGGGCGTTTTATTTATTAATTTTTATGATAAATAAAACGCCCATTTAAAATCATTATCATGTTAAGACAACCACCAAAGCACTGCCACAGGCAGCCACATGGCGGTCACCAAACCATTAATTGCCAAGCCAAAAGCTGCATAACGCCCCGCTGTCGGACTGATCGTCCATGCTTCTACTGTACCGATAGCATGTGCTACCAACCCCAACGCTAAGCCTTGGGCGCGTTCATCTTGAATATTTTTGAATAAAATTCGGCACACGCCTGCACCTAAAATACCAGAAACAATGATGATTAAATTTGCCATCACTAAAGGCGCGTCAATAATTTGTGCAACCGACAACCCCACAGGCGTCGTCACAGAACGCGTGGCAAATGCCAAAATAGTATCCATATTTAGCGTCAATAGATAAGCCAAAGACATCGGCAAAACCGCCCCAACGATACTCGCCAATATCACGACCGCCCCCAGTTTTTTGACTGGCAAACCCTTAAAATCCATGCCCGCTAATGGCACTGCCAACAACACTGTGCTATAACCAAGCAAGCGATCAAAAACAGGTCTGGCATGTGCGTAGTAAGTATGATAATCAAGCCCAATGATAAATAATAAAATCAGCGTCAATACGATAGCAACGATAATCATAGGCATGCCTTTGATAAACTTATTTAAATAACGAAGGACATATTTGGCACCAATATGTGCAATCAAAGTAATAACAAAAGCAATCAAAATCGTGGTGGTGTCAAGCATCATAATCCACCTCTGTGATTTTTGATATCGCTACTGCCAAGCCACAGAGCGGATAATTTAGCAAATGCCCAAAGTGGTATCAGCGTACTAATTATGATGGTCACCGAAACCGACAGCAACTCCTCACCAAGCCCAAATAACAAAATCCCCGCACCTGCTGAGACTGGCAAAAAAGCAAAACCACTATCAACAAGTAAGGTACTTGCTGAGCTTGATAGCCATGCTGGTAACCCGACCGACATACGCACACCCACCAACACGATAAATAAGCTCACCAAACCGACAATATTTGCCGCTGTTGGTATCCCAAGCCAAGTACATACCACCAATGCCAATTCACGAAAACCCACCACAACGGCGACCGTTGCTATCATGGCAAGCCAAAATCTTTTATTGCCTAATTTAAGCGTCATATTTATTCCTTTAATATAAGCATCAAATGCCAGTGGGTATTTTGCGATATTACATTGAAACACCGACTTAGTTCAAGGTCAAGCAAATGACTGATATATTCACTATTTTTATCAATGATACTAAATTTATCAAAAATACTAAATTTGTTAAATCTGTGATCATCATCGACTTGCTTTGGCATTATTTTTTATACCACACTTTTAAAATAAGCTTCAAACCCCAATATAAGCATGAGCTTTTAGACTTTCAAAGAAAAGTTAATGAATAAAAAACAAGGTTTTATCATTAGAATATTTTTATAAATTCATAAATTTATATTTTTAATAAAACCCTTACCGAGACTTTCGCTAAGTTGAAAGATACCCAAAAAGCCAGTATAATGAAATGTTTTGATGCCGACCAAGAGACCAAATACACATGAGTGAACATAATCATATCAACGAAGATCACGACGCTTCTTCATCACAGTTAGGTGCACTGATTCGCCTAGGCAAGGAGCAAGGCTATCTCACCTATGCTGAAGTAAATGACCAACTGCCAGATTCTGTTACCGAAAGCGATCAAATTGAAGACATCATTCAGATGTTGACCGATGTGGGCATTCAAGTATTTGAGGTAGCACCAGACGACGACGATATTTTATTATCAGACACTGGTAGCGATGATGATATCGCAACCGATGAAGCAGCAGCAGTGCTAGCCTCTGTTGAAACTGAGCCTGGACGCACTACCGACCCTGTGCGTATGTATATGCGTGAGATGGGTACGGTGGATTTGCTGACCCGTGAAGGCGAAATTGGCATTGCCAAACGCATCGAAGAAGGCACTCGTGAAGTTCAATATATCATGGCGTATTGGCCTGGTACAGTAAAATTTGTGCTTGATGAATACCAGCAAGTGCTTCTTGGTGAAAAAAAGATCTCCGACATTGTCTCTGGATTTTTAAATGGCGACGATGGCGATTTTATTTTAAACGAAGAAGAAATTGAGTTGGATCTTGGATCACCCAAAACCACCGATAAAGATGACGCTGAAGAAGATGATGATGACGGTGAGTCTGATGATACTGAACTTGATGATACCGATGATTCAAGCCTAGACCCTGAAGAGGTACGCATCCGTTTTGAGGAGATGCAGCGTTTGTATGATGCATCCCAAGAGGCTTTGGCTAAGCATGGGCGTGGTAGCGAAGCGGTCAAAGCCGCTTATGATGAGCTGGCCAATCATTTCATGCTCATTAAACTTAATAATCGCTTGTCAGATCAGGTTATGAGTTTGATGCGTGAAGTTTATGAAGATGTGCGAACCAATGAACGCCGCATCATGAAACTTGTGATTCGCCATGGTAAAATGCCTATGGATGAGTTCAAAAAAACCTTCCCAAGCAACGAAACTAATGTTGAATGGCTGTCTCATCGCATCGAAGGCGGTCCTGCTTTTGCCGAAACTTTGGCCAAAATTGAGCCTGAAGTGGTTGCCTTACAGCAAAAACTTTTGGCACACGAACAAGCACTTCAAATGGACATCCGTGATATGAAGGCAGTCGCTCGCCAAATGGCAATCGGAGAAGCCAAAGCTCGTCGTGCCAAAAAAGACATGGTTGAGGCTAACTTACGCTTGGTGATTTCTATCGCCAAAAAATACACCAACCGTGGCTTACAATTCCTTGATTTAATTCAAGAAGGTAATATTGGTCTCATGAAAGCGGTAGATAAATTTGAATATCGCCGTGGCTATAAATTCTCAACCTATGCAACTTGGTGGATTCGCCAAGCCATCACCCGCTCTATTGCTGACCAAGCTCGCACAATCCGCATTCCTGTGCATATGATTGAAACGATTAATAAAATCAACCGTGTATCTCGCCAACTGCTTCAAGAGATGGGGCGTGAACCAACCCCAGAGGAGCTGGGTGAGCGCTTGGATATGGACGAAGCTAAAGTGCGTAAAGTCTTAAAAATCGCCAAAGAACCCATCTCTATGGAAACACCAATCGGTGATGATGAAGATAGCCACTTGGGTGATTTTATTGAGGACAATACCATCTCAAGCCCAATTGAAAACGCAACGGCAGAAGGCTTGCGTGAAGCGACTCGTGAGGTGCTTGATAATTTGACCGAACGAGAAGCTAAAGTTCTAAAAATGCGATTTGGTATCGATATGCCAAGCGACCATACGCTTGAAGAAGTTGGCAAGCAATTTGATGTTACCCGTGAGCGTATCCGCCAAATCGAAGCCAAAGCCCTGCGTAAATTACGCCACCCTTCTCGCTCTGAACATTTACGCTCATTTTTGGAAAATGATTAATTTAACAATGGTTAATTTAAATTGCAAACCAAACCTGCTGATGATATCAGCAGGTTTTTATTTAATTTAATCTCTTAAATCAGCAAGTAAGTTTGATTGTCTTGTTTAATTGTCTTGCACAAGCAAAAACTTTGCCAAAAGCAAAGTTTTTAACATGAATATCACACCCAAAGATAAAGATGATTAAAATCAAAGCGTTATAATCAAAACCTGATCATTAACCTGGCAAATTGGGCGGTGTTGAGGGTTTTGGTAAAGAATTAATGGTATTATCGTCATGGTCGTCAGATGATTTGTCCACCAGATTACCCGATCCATCCAATTCATCATTATGATACGCTTCGATCGCTTCTCGGATATCATCGGGTGCTTTATCTTTTGATGCGTCTTTGGGTTTATTGCGTCCTAGGCGGCGGACAATTGAATCTGCAAAAATGTGATTGGCTTTTTCGTCCGTCGCTTCTTCAAAAATAATCTCGCCCAAGCTATTGATCTTGGCATATTTGATAGTTTGTTTACGAGGCCAGACAAAATCTAAGGGGCGTGTGATAAAATGATTGGTAACCAGTTTGTAAAGTTTTTTCCATTCTGTGAATTTCACTTCTTTTGAGCGTAATGCCACCATTAACGCAAGCGAAAAGCTGACCAAAAGGTTCATCACACCAATCAGCAACATGCCCACAAAAGACAATATAGCCACTTGCCAAGTCAAATGCTCAGGCGATAGATAATATAGCCCATGCACAAAGTTGGCAGAAGCAAAAGCAATATGGCGGATATCCAAAGGCAACCCAAGCATATAGCCAACTGTTGCTGTACTACCCAAAAAACAGCCAAAAATAAAGTTGCCCATGATCGCACCAAGGTTGGCTTCTACAAAACTGCTCATCTTATCTAGCCACCGCTTTGGCATCACACGCATCAAAATCCAATGCTTTCTGATGCGTTCGCCAATTTTATTATAAGCAGCCAAATTATCATAATAGCCTGCAACCAATCCTGAGACAAATAAAAACACCCCAGCAATTGCCGCATGTGGTAATGCCAAAGAGCGAATCGGGTCTAAGTCATGCAATAAATGGGCAGCTTGAGCACCATCAATCATCGGTGTGTCATAAAAATATCCCCATACAAGTGCAATCAATAAAGCCACTGGCATCGCCACTGAAATATTACCCAAAATGGCGATAAACTGTGTGCGTAAAATATCAACAACCAGCTCAGCTAATTTTGCCAGCTGCTGAGTTTTTTTGCCTGATGAGCCAGAGATGGTTGATGCGATTGCTGCTGCTGTCATTGCTGGCTGCTTGGTTGCAACCGTACCTCTGGCAATGTGGATAAAAACAAAGCCCAAGCCATAAATCATACTATTGACAAAAGCGCGTCCAATTGGCGCTAATACCACATGGTAAGACAGCATTTTTAATGTCGCCATAAAGCCGATAAATAAGCCGCCAATGGCTGCTTTTTTATACATTTTACGGTAGCCAGTTCTATCGGTACTAATATAATGCTCACCAACACGCCCTGCGTTTTCGGTTACTTTGCGTGATAAAAGACGGGTATTTGACTCAATCAATGAGCTAAAACTGTAGCGAGTTTTGGCAGTCTGTACCACTTCAATAGTCAAATCTACAATCGCTTGATCACGCTTATGCTCTGCATCACTCACAAGCTCAACCAAAGTCCGCATACGCTGCAAACTTTGCTCAAGGCGTGCTAACATATTTGTCAGACGAATTGAAATACCTGTTTTATATACACGCTTTCTGAGTGTATCGACAATATCTTCACATTGCTCCACCATCACCATCAAAGGGGCAGGATCGATGTCTTGATCAGGTATGACATCCGTCATCAAATCCAATTCATGAGCTTGGCGATATTGATTGACAAATAGCACCGCTTCTTGATTTTGTGCCACAAATGCCGCTGAATAATTCAGCAGCTCAGGATAAAAATTCATCAGCTCAGGATGTAGACCAATGCCACTAATGCGATACGATAAGACCACGATGGCATTTAGAATGCTGTTTTTGGCTTGAGCCACCAAACTTAAATCCTGTTCATCAGGACGAATCAGCGGCACCAAATCACCCCATCGTTCATCTGAGATGGATTCTACCCACTTCCAATCATTATTCCTATCAAACAGATAATTAGCAAGCTCAACCACCGAATCTTCTTCGGGCAGTAATGGCAAAAAACGGTGGCTGATTAAGCGTGAGACACTACTTGAAAAACTTTGATCTGATGCAATGCCTGTATCTGTATATAAAGTAATTTGACGATATTTATTAATTAGCCTTAAAATAAAGGCCGCCAATCCTGAACCATACTCAGGATGCTCACGCAAAAGTGCAATCAGCTCATCAAATTTGGCATCCACAATTTCATTATCTTCATCTTCGTCAGTAACACGCAAGGCATCAATCAAGCGTTTTAAGGCTTCAGGCTCTGGCAGCTCTTGTAGCACAACGATACGCTGTAATATTTGTTCAAGATTTGACATGTCATTTTCTAGCACAATGAAACTCCGCTGGATGATTTTGCCCATCAATAACATCAGATTGCAACCGATTGGACAGTGATGATTGGCTGTCTTTTGATTAACCCTAATTTTGGTTTTCGCTCAAACAAGCATGATGATGAAATCGTTGCTCATTATTACCGTCAATTAGATTACCGTCAATTAGGTCTTTGCAATCATGTGGATAAAAATACTGGTGAAAAATAATCGCTACTGTATCATATTTATGTGTATTTACCAAATACTGCGGTAGGTCATCTATTCATTCATCACCAAAAAAGGACAAAAATAATCTTTCGTCCTTTTTTGGTGTGATTGAATGTGTTAAATTAAATTAAATTAACTCAAATTTGGGTTAATTTTTTGCTTAACATAACTTAATACAACCAAGCTTAAGCAAAAAATTCATTATCAAATGCCATGATTGCACTTGAGCCTGCTTGAGCCATGTCAGCATGAGCGTATAGCTTGGGTAGAATACGGGCGGTAAAATAGGTTGCCAGCTTTTGACGCTCAGCATAAAACTCACCATCCTTACCTGCACTTGCTTTGACAATCAGCACATACATATAAGCATAGCACAGATAGCCTGTGGCATGTAGATAATCCACGGCACTGGCATTGATGGCGTGTGGATCGCTGCCCGCTTTGGTAAGTAAATCATTGGTCAGTTCACGGATACGCTTGACAGCGTTGAGTGTGGCTGTACCAATGTGATGCTCGCAATCACTGGCAGCGGCATCAATTTCATCAAGTAATACAAACATCGCTGCGCCGTCATCTTTGACAACCTTACGACCCAACAAATCAAGTGCCTGAATGCCGTTTGTACCTTCATAAATTTGACCAATACGCACATCACGCACGATTTGTTCCATGCCCCACTCTTTGATATAGCCATGACCCCCAAAAACTTGCTGGCAGTCCACCGCTGCCTCAAAGGCTTTATCGGTCAAAAATGCCTTGGCAATCGGCGTTAATAATGCAACTTTTGCATGAGCATTTTGGCATGCTGTGTCATCATCGCTAAATTTGGCAATGTCTAAATTTTTTGCGACATACATGGCAAAGGTGCGTGTTGCGATACTATTTACCTTGGTATTCAAAAGCATACGGCGAACATCGCCAAAATTAATAATCGGATCGGCGGCTTTTGTGGCATCTTTAATACCGTCATCAGCACGGCCTTGTAGACGCTCTTGGGCGTATGCTGCGGCATTTTGATACGCCAGAACACTGGCACCAAGACCCTGAAGCCCCATGGTTACACGCTCATAATTCATCATCACAAACATCGCCGCCAAGCCTTTATTTTCTTGACCAACCAAAAACCCTGTCGCATGATCAAAATTCATCACGCAAGTTGCTGATGCTTTGATACCCATTTTATGCTCAATTGAGCCTGCTTGCACACCGTTACGCTCACCCAATGAACCATCTTGATTTACCAAAAATTTGGGTACAACAAACAACGAAATGCCCTTTGAGCCAGCTGGTGCGTTTGGTGTCTTGGCAAGCACAAGATGAATGATATTTTCGGTCAAATCATGCTCGCCGCCTGTGATGAATATTTTGGTGCCAGTAATGGCATAGCTACCGTCTTCATTGGGCGTGGCTCGTGTTTTGATGATACCCAAATCAGTGCCTGAATGACTTTCTGTCAAGCACATCGTACCCGCCCATTGACCTGAGTACATTTTTTCAAGATATTGGGATTTTTGCTCGCAACTTGCGGTGGCTAATAAGCTTAGCGTTGCCCCAACCGTCAAAATCGGATATAGGGTAAATGATTGGTTGGTCGCAAATAACATCTCTTCAACCAGCATGGTGACCATTTTTGGCATGCCTTGACCGCCATACTCTGGATCACCGCCTAAGCCAATCCAGCCTGCATCTGCATAAGCACGAAAAGCCTCTTGAAAACCTGATGGCGTCGCAACTTTGCCTTCACCTAAGTATTTGGCACCTTCTTCATCGCCCGACTGATTTAGTGGTAACAAAACCTCGGTGGCAAATTTTGCCATTTCATCTAAAATCATATCCACCGTTTGTTCATCAACATGGGATAAGCTGTCTGTATCTGCCCAAAATTTTGGCGCATGAAAAACCTCTTTTAGAGTAAAACGCATTTCATCAAGTGGTGCAGTATAGTGCAATGTCATAAACTTTCCTTATTATCAAATTATACTAATCATACCATGTGATTATTTACTATAGCCCAAAACCAATTAAAAGGCAAATTGTTCGGCGTCCATCGCCATCAAACTGTCAAAGCCAGTATTAATGCGTGCCACATGAACCAAATGACGCGGCATCAGTTTGGCAAAATAAAACTCAGCCGTTTTTACTTTGGCATCATAAAAGCCATATTCGCCTTGCAGTGATTTATCAGTGCTAAGATCAGCATCAAACTCAGCTAATTTGGCTTTTGCCAAGACCGCTGTTCTTGCCCAAAGATATCCTAAGGTAACATAGCCGCTAAAATACAAGTAATCAACAGCAGCAGCACCAACAGCCTCAGGGTTTAGGGTGCTTTGCATAGTGATACGAGAAGTCAAATCACGCCACTGCTGATTTAGCTTAGCCAGTGTGCTAACCATCTGACCGACTTCATCATTATCTACATTTTCTTGGCAAAATTTATGAATGATCTTAGTAAAATTTGCCAACATACGACCTTGTGAGCCAAGTACTTTTCTGCCAAGCAAGTCCAATGCTTGGATTTCGGTCGTGCCTTCATATAGACATGAAATGCGTGTATCACGCAAGTTTTGTTCCATGCCCCATTCGCTGATATAGCCATGACCGCCATAGACTTGTACGCCCATATTCGCCGACTCAAGACCCGTTTCGGTCAAGAATGCTTTGGCGATTGGGGTTAATAATGATAGCATTTCATCAGCAAACTTAACCTCACTTGGACTTTCACCTTTGGCGACAATATCTGCAAAGTAAGACAAATAGTACACCAAAGCACGACCACCCTCACTAAAGGCTTTTTGGGTCAGTAGCATATTGCGTACCGCAGGATGATGAATAATACTATCAGCTGGCTTATTCGGCTCTTTGATACCCGATAAGGCACGCATGGCGGTGCGTTCTTTAGCATAAGCCAACGACCCCTGAAAAGCAAGCTCGGACGCTGCCAACCCTTGGATAGCAGTGCCTAAGCGTGCCACATTCATAAAAGTAAACATGGCATTTAGACCACGATTTTTTGGGCCGATGAGATAGCCTTTGGCATGATCAAAATTCATCACGCAAGTTGCTGATGCTTTGATACCCATTTTATGTTCAATTGAGCCACAGCTGACCGCATTACGCTCACCCACCGAACCATCATCATTGACGATGAATTTTGGCACGATAAATAGCGAGATGCCTTTGGTGCCTGCTGGTGCATCAGGCAAGCGAGCCAGTACGATATGAATGATATTTTCGGTCAAATCATGCTCACCTGCCGAGATGAAGATTTTTTGACCAGTAATGGCATAGCTGCCGTCTTCATTGGGTACAGCACGCGTCTTGATGATACCAAGGTCAGAGCCTGCATGCGATTCAGTTAAGCACATGGTGCCTGACCATGCACCTGTATTCATCTTTTCAAGATAAATGGCTTTTTGAACCTCTGTACCATGATGTTCAATGGTTTGAATTGCACCATGTGATAGCCCTGGATACATCGCAAATGACCAGTTGGCAGTCCCCATCATCTCACTGACCGCATTTGATAACGATACTGGTAAGCCCAAGCCACCAAATTCAGGCTCAGCATTGATCGCAGGAAAACCAAGCTCGCAGTATTGTGCATATGCCTCCTTAAAACCAGTCGGTGTCGTGACGACACCATGATCAAATTGACAACCTTCGATATCGCCCGTGCGATTTAACGGAGCAATTACAGATTGTGCAAAATCAGCTGCCGCCTCAAGATAGCTATTAATTGTATCTGTATCAAGCTCTGCATAAGCGGACAATTTACCGTAGTGTGATTGGCTGTCCAAAAGCTCATGCATCACAAACTGGATATCACGGATAGGGGCAACATACTGCATTATTCATTCCTTTATAATAAAACCACTCAAATAGACTGTATTAAACTTGACCAATCCTAGCTGATAAGCTTGGTAAAGCTTGGCTTGGTAAAAGCATCATAATATGAGTGATTAAAACCGATCTACAAAATTCTCCTAATAAAATAGCCAATACCATCTTGTAATGCAAACCTCCCTTTTGACTTATCAGTCATCAAAGCAGACTTGCAAAATCTTCACCATCAAATTTTGGTTTTTATTTTGGCATGGCAGCATACGCATTGATCCAAATAAAAAACCGTCCAATCGGTTTTGATTGAACGGTTTTTGTAAGATCTATCAATTACTTAATACGCATGTCGCCTGTCTCAACAAAGCGTTGATGCCATGACAATGCTTCTAGCAACAGATGCGGTGTGTGTACACCACCTGTTTTTTGGCTTGCCACAAATGCACGGTCATAATAATCACGAAGCATGTCACGATAATCAGGGTGTGAACAGTTGTCAATGATCACCTTAGCACGCTGTTTTGGCGACTTACCACGCAAATCCGCCATGCCTTGTTCGGTTACGATAAACATCACATCATGTTCGGTGTGGTCATGATGGCTGACCATCGGTACAATCGCTGAGATTGCCCCACCTTTGGCGGTAGATGGGCTGACATAAATGCTAAAAAAGCCATTACGAGTAAAGTCGCCAGAGCCACCAATGCCATTCATCATGCGAGTACCCATGATGTGAGTTGAGTTGATATTACCATAAATGTCCGCCTCAATCATAGAATTCATGCCAATCACCCCCAAACGGCGGATAATCTCTGGATTGTTGCTAACCTCCATGGGGCGAAGGACAATTTTGTCTTTTAAAAACTCAATATTTTCGTTAAAGCGTGCCAGTGCATCTGGACTAAATGATAAAGCGGTAGCAGAAGCGGTTTTCATTTTTTTGGCCAAAATCAAATCAAGCATGCCATCTTGAAGTACTTCGGTATAACCCTCTAAATCATCAAACGGTGCATCCAAAAGACCTGCCATGACGGCATTGGCAACATTACCCACGCCTGATTGAAGCGGTAGCAGGCTCTTAGGCAAGCGGCCCGCCTTAACCTCATGGTCAAGAAAATCAATTACCTGAGCTGCAATACGCTTGGACACATCGTCAGGCTCGGCAAATTTAGAATTACGGTCGCCAGCACTCGTTAGCACAATGGCAAGCACTTTATCAGGGTCAATGGCAAGCCCTGCTGTACCAATACGGTCAAATGCCCCAACGATGGGAATGGGCTTACGGTGTGGCGGCAAACCCACCTCATCATAGATATCATGCATGCCCTCTAAGCCTGCACTTAGAGCGTCATTAATCTCAATGATGATTTTATCGGCATTTTTAATCGCCTCTACGCCATGACCGATGCCCATCGCAAAAATCAGCTCACCATTTTCAGTAATGGCAGCCGCCTCAACGATGGCAATGTCAAATTTACCATAAAAGCCTTGACGCATCTGCTGTTCAACATGCGATAAGTGCATGTCTTGATAGGCAATCTCGCCTGCATTAATGCCATTACGAAGTATTGGGTCAGACTGAAATGGTGAACGAAAATGCAACGCTTTTGCCTCGGCAAGTACGCCATCACATTCAGGCGCGGTGGATGCCCCTGTTACCATACCAACGCTAAATTTTTCACCTTTGCCATGAGCGTCCTTGGCTTTATTGGCGATGGCAGTTGGTAGCGCTTTTGGGTAACCTGCCCCTGTAAAGCCTGTGATGGCAAGCATCATACCATTTTGGATGAATTGAGCGGCTTTGTCGGCACTCATCACTTTTTCACGCAAACCTGCGTGGCGAATACGGTCAATAGACATACTGTCTCCTTATAGATGTGTATAATTGTTTATAGCAAACGCTATCAAGATTTTAGCACTAACCACAAATAAAATAAATAGCTTGGGTAATATTTGTCATGATTATTCAAGATTTAAGCATGTTTTAATCAACAATTTTTTCACACCACCAACTTTGAAATTAAATCAAAATACCAATCTATGAACCAAAAAACTATCGCCTATAAAAATATCGCCCATAAGGACGATATTTTGGTTCATACATCAGATTAAATTACAATCCTGCTTTAAGACTGGCTTCAATAAACTTATCCAAATCCCCATTTAATACCGCTGCTGTGTTGGAAGTTTCAACCCCTGTTCGCAAATCCTTAATGCGTGAATCATCAAGCACATAAGAGCGAATTTGACTGCCCCAACCGATGTCGGATTTGCTCTCTTCAAGTGCTTGCTGTTTTTCCATGCGTTTTTGCATTTCAAGTTCATAGAGTTTGGCTCTGAGCATTTTCATGGCAGTGTCTTTGTTGGCATGTTGAGAGCGTTCATTTTGACAAGCAACAACCACACCTGTTGGCTGATGGGTAATGCGTACTGCTGAATCGGTCGTATTGACATGCTGACCGCCTGCCCCACTTGAACGATAAGTATCAATACGCAAATCGGCAGGGTTGATGTCAATGTCAATATTATCATCAATCTCAGGCGAGACAAACACCGCTGCAAACGAGGTATGGCGACCGTTATTACTGTCAAAAGGCGACTTACGCACCAAGCGATGCACACCAATCTCAGTGCGAAGCCAGCCAAAGGCATAATCACCTTTGACCATAATGGTTGCTGATTTAATGCCTGCCACGCCCCCCTCAGAGACCTCCAACACCTCCGCCTTAAAGCCGTGCGACTCACACCAACGCAAATACATCCGCAAAAGCATCTCTGACCAGTCCTGTGCTTCTGTACCGCCTGAGCCTGATTGTATGTCCAAATAGCAATTATTAGCATCCATCTCACCGCTAAACATCCGCCTAAACTCCAACTCTTCTACGCTATTTAGGGCATCATCCAGCTCCGCTTGCACATCACCAAGCAAGCTCTCATCGTCTTCCTCTACGGCAAGCTCTAACATGGCAGCAGCATCATCAAGTTTGGTGGATAAGCCATCTATCACACCCACGATACCATCTAGCACTGATTTTTCCTTGCTGATTTTGGTGGCAAGGTCAGGATTGTTCCAAATGTCGGGGTTTTCTAGTTCTAAATTAACCTCTTCTAGGCGTTCTTTTTTGCCCTCAACGTCAAAGATACCCCCGAAGCTCTTGCCCACGAGCTTGCAAATCTTTGATTTGTTCTTGATACTGTGCAATTTCCATGATCTCTCCCGTGAAAACAATTCGGTAGAATTGCCAAAATTTTAAACAAAAAATTATACCAAATCTTATCTAATTTTACCATGCCAAAAGCCCATCTGGTGTTTTAATGTCAATATCAATCACATTGACCAATCTACCACTTGCCACCCTTGTTCTTTGGCATACGCTCTTAGGGTATCATCAGGCGTGACGCAGATTGCTTCATCGGCATAGCTTAATAGTGGAATATCATTTTTTGAGTCAGAATAGGCGATGAGCCTATCAAATTTGATGCCTTGCGATTCAAAGCGATGAATAAGATTTTTTAGATGATAAAGTTTACCATCTTTAAAGTTGGGCTTATCTGCCACTTTGCCTGTATAAACATCATCCACCACCTCTAGGCGAGTTGCCAAAGTATGCTCATCACCCACCTCAAATAATTTAGCAATGGGTACGACCACAAAATCATTGGTCGCACTAATCACCACGACTGTATCGCCTTGGGTACGGTGATAGGCAATTTGTTCAATCGCCTTTGGACGCATATTTGGGCGTATCCATGTCTTTAGATACTCATCTCGATAAGTATGCAAATCTGTCATACTTTGAGTGCTTAAAAATGCTGCCACAAATTCATTATATGCCACCGCATCCAGTGTGCCTGCAATATAATCTTGATAAAATTTATCATTGGCATCGGCATAAACTTGGGGATCTACCAAGCCTTTTTTGACAATGTATTGCCCCCAACTGTGGTCGCTGTCCACATTAATCAGTGTCATATCCAAATCAAATAACGCTAAATTTGCCATAATTTCTCATCGCCAACCAGATTAATCCATAAGATACCGCTATTTTGAATAAAATACGGATCTTGTCAAACTCTTCTTTTGATAAAATCTAAACAATAAGCCCAAAAAAACAGGTTTTAAAACCTGTTTTATGGCTATATCAAACTACCGATCAGCTTTCAGATTTGCTAATAACTCAGCAATCTCATCATTGGCTTCTTTTTCTTTTGATAGATCGCCTTGAGGTGTCAAATCATCCATCACTTTTGGTAAAAGTTCTGCGATACCTTGGTAAACTTCCAATCGGCTAGCGCCTGTTTTTTGGCAAATATTTTCAATGTCTTGATGATCAAATAATCTTGCAATGTCATCGGCATCAATGCCGTCATTATTGGTATCGACATTCACCCAAGACTGCACCTTATTTTGTAAGCCGTTGTTAGTAAATTTACCAAGCACGCCTGACAGACCGCCATTTTTTTGGATAAATGTCAATACAATTGGCAACAAAGCAAGCAAAAGCGTACTTTTATTCATGCCGCCCGATTTGACATTGCCACGACCCAAAACCGCACCAAGCACATTGCCCAAATCACCAGCACTGGTATTTTGTTGATTGTTGCCCAATAAACTGCCCAATACAGAATCAAGCGCCAAACCTTGATTTTGCTTGCCCATTTGCGTACCAATGACACTACCCAACAGCCCGCCTAAGCCTGCACTGGTGGCATTGGCTTGACCGCCTGTCAAACTGCTTAATAAACCACCCAATCCGCCTTGCTGGGTATTTGGTGGCACTTGCTGGGCTTGAGGTGGCGACTGTACGGTATTTTTTAAGACTTCTGTAACAATGCTTTGTAATAAGCTCATATCATCTCCCCTATCCTAAATCATCTATTGTGTGATAACTATTTGATGATAACATCATGCAAGTTAAAATTTTTCATCACTTTATAACAAAGTTCGATGGTGATGGCGTCATCTTAACAAAATCCAGTACATCACGGAACAGTGTTTTTGTAAACATTTGTGCTATTTTTGGTAAAGTCTTGCCAGTGCAGATAATTTAGAAAAAGTTTGTGAATCTGTCTGATCGGCAAAGATAATAACGCTTAAAGGCTGCTTTCTTGGGCTGATGGCATAAAAATTTATGATCACCACCAAACTCAGTCCCAAATCAACCAAGCGGATATCATGTAAATAAGCTTGATGGATCACATGTGTATCTTTTGAGTTATCTTGAGTGGTTGCCGCCTGCTTTGAACGAGCAGAAAAAGACAACAGCCAAACGCCATCAATCTGACGGCTGCTCATCTGACGGATGCCTGATCTTTGATGATACGCATAAAAACCAATCAATACGCCCACACATACGCCCAAACTCACCCATTGCCACCATGACAAGCCGACAGCCAAACAGATGAGTACAACCAAAAATATGGTACTCATCCACAGATACCACCCCATGCGTGTTGGCACAAAGGCAGCATCTAACACCAAAGGATATTGAGAATAGACGCCCAAAATCTGACTGACTAGTTAATCATGCTAGATAGCATCTGTATGACGAAGTGATTTCATCTTATCAATCAAGGCAGCCACACCTGCCTCTGATGGCATTTCTTGACCCAAAAAAAACACCAATAAATCTGGATCTTCATAACTTAACAATGTCTCAAACGCCTGTTGCTCGTCGGCGTCTGCACTTAAATAATACGATTTGACATAATGATCAATATAAAAATCCAATTCTTTAAGACCACGGCGAGCTTGATAGATGATACGGCGCTGTGCATCAGTGGGCTGAATGGTCATGGTGTTTCCTTATGTTATTTTGGGTGTGCTTAGTATATCAAAATTGCGTTATGATTGATGATAAATTATTGATGATAAACTTTCATCAATCATGATTTATCATCATTTTGGCATCATCGCCAGCTTTTGACACATATCAAGCAAACGGTTGGCATAACCCCATTCATTATCATACCAAGCATAAATCTTGGCAAGCTCACCTGCCATCATCAACTGCTGTCCATCGATAATCAAGGAATGACTATTACCAATAAAATCACTAGATACCAAAGGTTCATCACAATAATCCATGATGCCCAAAAGCTGGCCTTGACTGGCTGTCATCAATGTATCTTTAATTTGATCTAAGCTTACTGTTTGATTAAATTTGACAGTCAAATCAATCGCAGCGACATTAATTGTTGGAACTCGGATGGAGTGTCCATTAATTTTACCACGCATCAGGGGTAACACTCGTTCGGTGGCATTAATGCTACTGGATGTCGTGGGAATGATATTATGACCACTGGCACGGGCACGGCGAAAATCACGGTGTGCTTGGTCTAATACGCTTTGATCTGCTGTTACGGCATGAATCTCGGTCATCATAGCACTTTGGATACCAAATTTATCATCAAGTACAGATAATAATGGTACCAAAGCTTGTGTCGTACAAGATACCCCTGAGATAATTGGCAAATCAGCATGAAGCTTGTGATCATTGACCCCAATGACAATGCTGGCATCAACACGATCAAATGGTGCTGCACCAATAATCACTTGCTTTGCACCCGCTGTGCGATGGCGATTGGCATCGGCATAGGAACGAAATTGACCTGTACACTCCAGCACAACATCGACATTCAGATCTGCCCAAGGCAAATACTCTGGCTCATCACAGCTTAGCAAAAAAATCTGATATAACAACTCGCCTTTTGTGATTGTCAAATATGAGTTATCTTGATTGGTCGTTAATGAAACCTGTGCTGCATTATGATCACCTTGATCAAAACGCCCATGCGTGCTGTCAAATTTTAATAAATGCAAAAGCATTTGGTTATCGGCAATATCATTAATGGCGACAATTTCAATATGACCAAAAGTGCTTAACTGTTTCAGATAAGCTCGAAGTACATTACGCCCAATGCGACCAAAACCATTGATGGCCAAGCGTAATTTTGGTACATTTGCTTGATGGTGTGGGTTATTTGGTATCACGATCAGCGTCCATCTTTGAGGTATCAATATACGCCAAAGCCAAGCGTATTTCATTATAGCTATATTTTTCACGAAGTTCATCGTAAATGGGCTTAATTTTAAACCCATCGGCAAATTCGCCTTGAGCATCCAGATGACGCATCGCATCTTTGATATTGGTGATTGCCTCATCAGCTGGGCGATACGCTTCGATGGCGTCAATGCCCATAATTTTACCAATACTTACCACATGCTTGATGATGGTTGAAACAGCCAAACTACGCTTGGCAGCAATCTCTTCTAAATCCATCTTTTGCTGAATGAATTCATAAGTTTCATGAATGGTACTGGTTAGTCCGTTGCTAAGGGTTTGTTCTGCTTTGGTTTGATTTTGTGCTTTTGTTGTTTGACCAAGCACACCTTGCTTTTTGAGCGCTCGATATTTTTGGTTGGCAGCGATGACCTCAGGATTGGTTGTACCACCACACGCATGAATAAAGGCGTCATAAATTTTGGCAAGCATCGATTCATCAAACAGTTCAAAAGCCTTGGCATGCTCAAAAGACAGCTCAATAAATCGCTGATCAATGCGTTGCACCCATTCATCCAGCAATAAACTTTTGATATTAAAACCCAGCAGTTTTAGCCCATCTAATGACCGTAAGCGAGAAAGTGCAACATAGCCTTGCCCCATCTCAAAGGTCTTAGATAAATCAATTTCGGCAGCGTCTAGAGTCATGCCTTGGGACTTATGCACTGTGATCGCCCAAGCCAAACATAAAGGCACTTGGGTATAACTTGCCAATACAGTGCCGTCTTTATCCTCCACTGTCCACTCTTCAGGCTCTGCGGCAACCTCTCCACCAGTATTGAGCCGAACCAAGGGATAGGCGGTTTCAGAGATGTCAGCATCAGTAGCTTTATAGGCTTTACCTGATACGCCAATAAAGCCAACCACTTCGCCCATCGTGCCATTATACACACCCAAAAGAGGCAAATTTTTGACAAACATGACCTTAGCACCAATCGCAACCGTCAGCTCATCAGGGGCACGCACACTTTTTGACAGTGATTCTTGCAAGGGTTTTTCACCCATTTTAGCGGCACGATAAGTTATGGTCTTGGCAGTCAATTCATTGAGCTGTGTTTGATTAATGACATCCACATCAGCATTATGCGTATAAAGTCTGGTGCGGTTCAAGTCAATGGTATGAGTTTGGGTTGATGTCAGGACATTAATCGCCTGCTGTGTCACCGATTGGCTACGGATTTGATTTAAAATATCGTTTAAAGATAAGCCAAAACGCTGTTTTTCATCAGTGCCTGTTTGGCGGTGCTGCTCGGTGAGATAACAGATTTGAAATTTACACTCACGCCAAGCCTGCGACATAAAGGCGTATTTTTCTTTTGATGTTTCACCCTTATCACCAATTGGTGGTAGCTGAAAAAAATCACCTGAAAAAATCACCTGAACGCCCCCAAAAGGCATCTCATTTTTTCGAAAATGCTTTAAAACTTGATTGATTGTATCAACTTGCTTGCTGTGAAGCATTGAGATTTCGTCGATGATGAGCACCTTGGTGTTTTTGATGCGTTCCAGATATTCATCACGGGCGGCAAGCCTTTGAAGATTGACTTTCTCAAACTCATTTTGGATACCAATGCCTGACCACGCATGAACTGTCATACCATTCATGTGCGTTGATGCGATGCCAGTGCTGGCTGTGACTGCGACAGGGATTTGTCGCACTCGCAAATATTCAATGTACTGATTGAGTACATAGGTTTTTCCTGCACCTGCTTGACCTGTCAAAAAAACATTTTGCCCCGTCTTTAAAATCGCAAGGGCGGTCTCTTGTTTCATAGCGTCAACTTGATTTATTGTATTTGATTAAATTGTATTTGATTAAGTTTTTGGAGCATTTGTCTTATGCCCCCATGATATCAGCTCACCCATGACCAAAAGCACACTAACAGATGTTTGGTCATGGGTCTGATAAGTGTACAATCATTCAGGCTTAAAGCTGTCTTTTAAGCTTACGATTTGATTAAATACGGGTAAAGATTGAGTATGCTCAACACTGTCGGCAATAAAATAGCTTTCACGCTCAAACTGAAACCGCTCGCCAGCCGCTGCTTTTGCTAAATCAGGCTCAACCACCGCTTGATATACAGTCAATGAATTTGGGTTAAGATGTCTGTCAATCCAAAACGCATCAGCATCAGCCCCTAAAACATTCTGTGCCAAAGACGCATCAATTTCATCTTCTTCCAACAATAAATGGTCGTATAAACGCACTAAAGCTGCAACACCATGAGTAGCAGAAACCCAATGGATAACGCCTTTGACTTTACGACCTTCAGGATTATTACCCAGTGTATGCTCATCAATCGTTGCAATCAATTCAATTACATTGCCTGCATCATCCGTCTTATGCTCATTGACTTTTAGGATATAGCTGTTACGCAGGCGAATCTCTGGATTATTTGGCGATAGACGCTTATAGCCTGCTGGCGGCTCAATCTCATAATCGGTGGCGTCAATATAGATGGTTTTGGTAAAAGGAATTTGACGCTCCCCCATATCTAAATGCGGATGCTTCGGCTGAGTTAGCCAAAGTACTTCACCATCAAATTCTGCCACCGTTTTTTCATTTTTAAGCTCATTAAATTTAGCAACAGCATCATCAAAATTTGTGATGGTCACCTTTAAAGGACGCAAAACTGCCATGCCTCGAGCGGTCGTCTCCTCAAGCGACTTACGCACGCTAAATTCAAGCATACGATGATCCACCAGCCCCTCAGATTTGGTGATGCCTATGCGTTCACAAAAATCCCTCAAGCCTTCGGGTGTATAGCCTCGGCGACGCATACCTGCCACAGTTGGCATACGAGGATCATCCCAACCTGACACCACGCCCATATCTACCAAGCGTTTGAGCTTACGCTTTGAGGTTAGGGTGTGGTCAATATTTAGGCGGCTAAATTCATACTGGCGTGGCGGCACATCAAAGCCAACTTTTTGCACCACCCAATCATAAAATGGGCGATGATCTTCAAATTCAAGCGTACATAAAGAGTGTGTAATGCCTTCATAAGCATCAGATAATGGGTGTGCAAAATCATACATCGGATAAATACACCATTGATCACCCGTTTGATGGTGGTGGGCATGCATAACACGATAAATCACAGGATCACGCATATTAAGATTAGGGTGCGTCATATCAATTTTTGCACGCAATACCGCTTCACCATCAGCAAACTTACCTTGCCTCATATCCTCAAATCGATCCAAATTCTCCTCAATACTGGCATCACGCTGTGGTGATGGCACACCAACCTCAGTAAACGAGCCACGATTGGCACGGATTTCATCAATACTTTGTAAATCCACATACGCATCGCCTTGTTTGATTAATTGGACTGCCCAGCCATACAATTCATCAAAATAGCTCGATGCATAGCGTACATCGCCTGCCCATTCAAACCCAAGCCATCTGACATCTTCTTTAATGCCATCAACAAAATCTTGTTTTTCGGCGGTGGGGTTGGTGTCATCAAATCTTAAATTGCACGCACCACCAAATTCATTTGCCACGCCAAAATTTAGGCAAATCGATTTCACATGTCCAATGTGTAAATATCCGTTTGGCTCAGGGGGGAAGCGTGTCAAAATGCTGTCATGCTTACCCGATGCCAAGTCATCACGGATAATTGTGCGAATAAAATCATGTTTTTCGGTTGGTTGTGTACTCATAATTCATTGTCCATGGTGATCAGTTTTAAATGCCATAATTGGATTATTTTAGCATAATTTTAGGTCTTTAAGCATGATTTTATGAATATTGATTTTATGAATATAAAGCACCCAGAAAATCAGTATCGCCTTTAAATTTGCACAAGCACACCCCATAAATTTATGCTATAATAAGCAAAATTTAATCCCATTCATTGATATTTTAAGGATACTTTATGGATATGCCTGTTGTAGAATTTGATACGACTTTTGGTCAAATTAAAATTGAACTCAACGCCGAAAAAGCACCCATCACGGTTGCCAATTTTTTGGATTATGTGGAGTCGGGTCATTATGACGGTCTAATTTTTCATCGTGTGATTGATGGCTTTATGATTCAAGGCGGTGGTATGGATGCACAAATGAACGAAAAACGCACTGGCACGCCAATCAAAAATGAAGCAGATAATGGATTAAAAAATACTGTCGGTAGCATTGCCATGGCACGAACTTCCGACCCACATTCTGCCACCGCACAATTTTTTATCAATGTCAAAGATAATGACTTTTTAAACCATTCAAGCCCAACACCACAAGGTTGGGGCTATACTGTTTTTGGTCAAGTGATTGATGGCATGGATGTGGTGAATCAAATCAAAGGCGTGCCAACTGGTCGCTTTGGCTATCATGCCGATGTACCCAACGAGCCTATCGTTATCAACAGTGCCAAAGTGATTAATCAATGATATGCTAAACGCTGATTATTTTTTTACCACAAAACCGTCTGACATTCAGGCGGTTTTTGTTAGTGATTTGCACTTATCACCAATGACACCAAGACTAATCAAGGCATTTGTTCATCTGCTAGAAGACCTAAAAAATTTACCCAATCTCAACTCATTTTATCTTTTGGGGGACTGGCTGGATGCATGGCTTGGTGATGACACCTACACACGGTTATCAGACGACCAAAAAGCCACACATTGGCTATACCCTGTCATCACAGCACTCAACGCCTTGGCAGATAATCATATACAAATCCTTGTAATGCGTGGCAATCGTGATTTTATGATTCGCCAAACACTTTGTGATACTTTTAAGGGTGCGCTTATTCAAGAACCCTACCCCATCAACACGGCCAAGCACCGCATTCGCTTGGAGCATGGCGATGCATTATGCACCGATGATACAAGCTATCAGCGTTATCGTGCCATCATCAATCACCCTATGACAAGAGTGGTGTTAAATCAATTACCCTTATCACTGCGTAAAAAGCTGGCAAATAATATCCAAAATCACTCACGCCACCAAAAATCTCATAAACCGCCAAAGATCATGAATGTGAACCCATCAACGGTTGATGCAGCCATGGCAGATTGCGATATTTTATTGCATGGGCATACACATCGCCCAAATGTACATCATAATGACCGCAAAATACGCATTGTTTTGGGCGACTGGCGTGATGATGGTCGTCACATTCATGCCGAAATTGGATTGATGATTGGTGAAGATCTACAGCTTGCACAATTTAAGCATGGTTAAGCTTTTAACAGTGTTAATAAAAAGAGCATATATTATAGTAATATACGCTCTTTTTATTAAGGCTAATCAAATAGGTGTGAATAGATATTAGCGAGCTTTTTTACCAGCTTCTACCTGAATGTCAATACGAACATCTTTAGGCATGCCCATATCTACCAAATAATTCATGCCCCATTTGGTGCGGTCAATTTTTGTCGTAAAATCACCACCACAAACCTCAGTATTTAACATTGGGCTTTGATAACAGTTAAATTTGGTTGCTACTAAAGTAACAGGATGCGTTTTACCAAGCAAAGTTAAATTACCTGACACTGATTGTAACTGACGATTTTTGCCTGTCCCTTTGAAATAAAATTTATTTGACACAAAACGCATGGTTGGGTGTTGCTCAATATTGAACAAATCAGCCCCTTTTAGGTGTTGTGTGAATAGTGATGAAGACGCATTTAGGCTACTAACTGGGATACTGATATCAATCGAGCCTTTGCCTGCTGCACGGTCAAACTGCATCAAACCTGATAACTCATAAAAGCCTGCCACATTGGTTGAGGTACCAAAATGGTCAATGCTAAAGCGTGCATTGGTGTGATAAGGATCAAGCTCATAAGTCGCCGCGTTAGCGAAACCTGCCACCGCCAATAATGCGATTAAAGATAATCTTTTCATAACATACTCCATGTGGTTATTAATCAATTAAATGGGCTAATCATTAAATGGGCTAAATTTAATGTGATTTATTCAATAATATCTAAATAAGCTCAAAGTAAATTGCAAATTCTATTTATTATCTTAACCAAAATCATCTCAAATAACAAGTATCACTTTGACAAAAACTTGTTACCAAATTTAAAGCCAAATTTAAAACAGTGACGCAAAAACGAACTTTAATCCATCACTTTTTAAAAGTTTTAACAATGATATTTACTTGATTGATACAGTAAACTGTCAAATTCAATCAACTTTTAATAAAAAATCTCAACTTTTAATAAAAAAGTATGCAAAAGTATTTATTTAATATCAATTAAGCAATTTGAAAAAATGTGCTTGATAGTGGCGTAACTCTCGAATAGAGTCACGGATATCGTCAAGTGCCAGATGCGTGCCTGTTTTTTGGTAGCCTGCGGCAATATCAGGACGCCAGCGGTAACAAAGTTCTTTGATACTTGAAACATCTAAATTACGATAGTGAAAATATCGCTCAAGCTTTGGCATTTGGCGTGCTAAAAATCTGCGGTCTTGACAAATAGAATTACCACACATCGGCGAGATACCTGCATCCACCCATTTGGATAAAAATTCAATCGTCTGTGCTTCGGCGTCAGCAAGCGTTATCATGCTTCGGCGGACACGGTCAATCAGCCCTGATTGTCCATGTTGATTTTTATTCCAATCGTCCATGCGGTTTAAAACCACATCACTAACCTTGATGGCTAAAACAGGACCTTCGGCAAGAATATTTAAGTCATCATCGGTAACAATGGTTGCAATTTCTATAATCTCATCTTGTTGGGTATCAAGCCCTGTCATCTCCAAATCAATCCAAATCAATGCTTTTTTGGCTTTGGCTGAAGGCTTGGAGTGCTGAATTTTAATTTTATCGCTCATGTGCTTATTTTCTTGTTGAATTTTCTTTTTAAACTGGCTGTTCATTCACTTTTGGCATTGTATCACAGTCATCACAATCTCGCCATCATTGACCAAAATTTCCCCAAAATAACCGTACAACCATCGTTTTATACCCAAAAATTTGTTATAATTCACGACTTAATTTGCATTACAATCAACATCCATGCCTAAAAATAAACTCAAAGCCTGGCTGCCCACACCCGAAAAATTACGCAAAAACCGTTTGATTGCGGTCTTTGCACCATTTTTGGCAGACCCTCGACTTTGGCAGATAAATCGCAGCTCTTTGGGGCGTGCTGTTTATGTTGGCGTGCTGGCAGCATTTTTTCCTCTGCCAGGTCAGATGCCGCTTGCATTACTTGGCGCACTACTCACCCGAGCCAATATTCCCATGGCGATTGCCTTGACTTGGATTACCAATCCTTTAACAGCCATTCCCATCTTTTGGCTGGCATATTCTTTAGGAGCAATGCTCTTGGGTGAACCCATCATTGGACTTCGTGCCATTGGGATAATTTTGACTGATTTTACACTTTGGGTGACTGCCGATGGTATCAATCCATTCACCGCACACCGTCATATTTTTTCATGGCAAGCGATGGCGATTGGGCTATTTTTATCTGCCATTATAACCAGTATCGTGCTTGGTTTGGCGTTTCGTGCTTTTTGGAATTATCGCACTATTAAAGATTGGCAAGCTCGCCACGGCTATAATGCCAATGCCCCCAGATTTAAGCATCAAAAAGGTCATAAACAGCGTGAACAAGACCTAAAAACCAAATACAACCACCCAAAAGGCGATAAAAGCGATCATTTCTCTCTTTAAATGGATACCATCATCGTCATGCTTTTGCTATTTTGGCATGGTATGATGTGACACAAATTAAGCCACAAAGCCAGCTTTCATTCATTTTTAAAAAGTATGTGCTACCGCTCATTGTAATATGAATAATTTTCATTGGTATTTATGAGAATTTTGGCGTATAATTTTTTACCAAATACCTTGTATTAGTGATCAATCCATAATCATTGCACACTCTACAGTCTTAGACTAAGCCGTGATTATTTTTATTTGTGTGAACGGTATTTATTCTGTCAAGCCTAAAAAAGCCACCAGAATTTGCACAATTTTTATTTTATTTTTTATGAAGTGAAATCTTATGAACTACTCAGTATTTACCTCAGAATCTGTGAGTGAAGGTCATCCAGATAAGATGGCAGACCAAATCTCCGATGCACTGCTTGATGCGATTTTAACGCAAGATAAAGATGCACGAGTTGCTTGCGAAACTTTAGTGAAAACTGGTGCTGTTGTCTTAGCTGGCGAGATTAGCACCCACGCCAATATTGATGTTGAAACGATTGTGCGTGATACCGTCAATAAAATCGGCTACAATCATTCAGATTTGGGCTTTGATGGCTCAACTTGTGCGGTGATTAACATGATTGGCAAACAATCGCCCGAAATCGCTCAAGGGGTTGATAGACAGCGTCCTGAAGATCAAGGTGCTGGCGACCAAGGCTTAATGTTTGGCTATGCCACCAATGAGACCGATGTTCTAATGCCAGCTCCAATTCAGCTAAGCCATCGACTCATGGAGCGTCAGGCTCAGTTACGCAAAGATGGTACTTTGCCTTGGCTACGCCCCGATGCCAAAGCTCAGGTAACATTGCGTTATGATGAACATCATCAACCTTTGGCGGTAGATGCACTGGTATTATCAACCCAACACAATCCTGATATTAGCCAAAATCAGCTCCAAGAAGCCGTTATGGAAGAAATCATTAAAAAAGTCATTCCATCTCAGCTATTACACAAAGACACACTGTATCATATCAATCCAACAGGTAAATTTGTCATTGGTGGACCTGTCGGTGATGCAGGTCTGACAGGTCGTAAAATCATCGTAGATACTTATGGCGGTATGGCACGCCACGGCGGCGGTGCTTTTAGCGGTAAAGACCCATCAAAGGTTGATAGAAGTGCAGCCTATGCTGGTCGTTATGTTGCCAAGAATATTGTTGCAGCAGGTCTGGCGGATCGCTGTGAAGTGCAGATCAGTTATGCCATCGGTGTCGCTGAACCAACCTCCATTTCGGTCAATACCTTTAATACAGGTAAAATTAGCAACGCTGATATCATCAAACTTATCCGAACTCACTTTGATTTACGCCCTTATGGCATTACTGGTATGCTTAACTTACTACAGCCAATGTATGAAATTACCGCAAGTTACGGTCATTTTGGTCGCCAAGGCTTGGATACCGCTTTTACTTGGGAAAAAACAGACAAAGCACAATTACTGCGTTCTGCTCTTTAAATTGTTGGGTACCACCCTTTTATTTGGCACAAGACAGCGTCAATAAAGTCTGTGATGATGACCAATCTTCAAGTAATCATCGAAAGTAAATCAAATAGCCTTGATATTAAGGTTGGATTTGATATCAAGGCAATTTTGTCTATTTGCGATGCAATGTATCAATAATAGCCCAATTCACCCTGCTAACTTTAGGATAAAAGATGAGTGACAATCAAGAATTTAATGAATCAGAATTTCAAGATCAAATGAATGCATTTTTTGAGCGTGCTGATGCCGTCATTACGCTTGCCAATAGCCAGCTTTCGCCATCATCGCACGCAGGGCAAGTGGCAGCTAGTCTAAATTATGCAGCGGCAAGATTTGCCATCTCAGCGGCAACCATCGGCTTTGTCAAAGGCAGTGATCTTGCCAAAGAAAAAGATGACATTATCAAATTTTATACCGAAAAATATCAACAAATGCTCGCTGAAAACTTAGAACAGTATATCGAAAACTTTGACCAATACATTAAGCTTGCCAAAAACAGCCCCAATCCATCTTTGTGATACCATCAAAAAAGCAGGCATTTTCTCCTGCTTTTTATCAATGATGCATCAGATTAATTGACCCATTGACCACTTTTCATCTCAAGGACTTTATCTGCTTGAGATGCCAAATGCCTATCATGCGTTACCATTAATAATGCCATACCAAAAGATGCCTGAAGCTCACTAAGTAGCTCAAAAACTGCCTGTGCATTTTCATCATCTAAGTTACCTGTAGGTTCATCTGCCATGACTAAGGCGGGTCTGGTAACCAAAGCGCGTGCAATGGCTACCCGCTGGCGTTCACCGCCTGACAGCTCGCTGGGTCGATGATGCAATCGATGCCCAAGTCCTACCCGATGAAGCAGTGCATTGGCTTCATCGGTTGCCTGCTTGATACTCACATCACGACGCATCAGCAATGGCAGAGCCACATTTTCAGTGGCATTAAATTCTGCCAGTAAATGATGGAATTGATAAATAAATCCCAAATAGCGATTACGCAGCTCTCCACGCTTAGCCTCATTAAGATGGGTCAGGCATTGCCCTTTGAGCCAAACCTCGCCTGTGCTTGGCGTATCCAATCCACCGAGCAAATGTAGCAAGGTTGATTTGCCAGAACCACTACTGCCGACGATGGCGATGCGTTCACCTGCCTGAACTTGCAAATCCAAACCCGATAGAACGGTGGTTTTAATTTTACCTTCATCATATACTTTGCTGATATTTTTGGCGTGTAAAATGGTCGTCATGCTAATCCTTATTCATATCTTAAAGTTTGTGCAGGCTGAATTTTTGACGCCCTTAACGCAGGATAAATTGTCATCAAAAAACTTAATAAAAATGATGCCGTTGTAATTAATACCACATCCACAATTTCAATCTGAGAGGGTAAAAAATCAACAGCATACACACTGCCATCAAATAAACTTACGCCAAAAATACGGCTCACAAATAATAAAATATCATTAATTGACAAAGCCAATGCCACGCCAAGCACTGTACCAACAACTGTACCAATCACGCCAATAATCATGCCCTGTACCATAAATACTTGCATGATAAGCTTGGGTGATGCACCAAATGTCTTTAAAATGGCGATGTCTGATTTTTTATCCGTCACCAGCATAACAAGACTTGAGACGATATTAAATGCTGCAACAACCACAATCAAAAACAACAAAAGTCCAATCATTGCTTTTTCCATTTGGATGGCACTAAATAAATTACCGTGTGTGGTTGTCCAGTCGCTTGGAAATAATGGCAATGAATCAATGCCTGCTGCATTATTTGCCACTTGAGGTGCTTTAAAAATATCGTTTAGTTTCATACGCAGACCTTGCGCACCTTCGGGCAACCGAAGCATCACGCCAGCATCATGCATCCGCACAAAACCCATCATGCCATCAATTTCGCTGCTGATATGATATACCCCTACCAAAGTAAACCGCTTAAATCGTGGAATAACGCCTGCTGCTGAGGGTGAGGCTTCAGGCAAAACCAAGGTAACCTTATCCCCCAATTTTAGCCCCATGTCAGAGACAATGGACTCACCTAATATAATACCAAACTCGCCGATATGTAAATCATCCAAACTGCCTGCAACCATGTGCTCATCAATGATAGAAACTTGCTTTTCGTAATCAGGCTCAATGCCAGAGACCACGATTCCAGTCACCTGACCTTCAGCGGTTAACATACCTTGTAGTTGAATATAAGGGGCAACTGCTTGCACTTCTGGATTTTGCATTTTGATTTTTTCGGCAAGCTCTTGCCAATTTGGCAAAATTTCTGTTGAGGTGACTGAAGCTTGAGGCACCATGCCAAGAATGCGTGATTTGATTTCACGGTCAAAGCCATTCATGACCGACAAAACCGTGATAAGTACTGCAACCCCAAGCGTCAGCCCAATGGTTGAGATAAAAGAAATAAAGGAAATAAAGCCATTTTTACGCTTAGCTTTGGTATATCTAAGCCCAATAAATAACGCCAAGGGACGAAACATAAGCTGTGTTCCAAACGATACAATCACGCTAGTTTAGCACTTTTTTGGACAAATACCAAACATTGCATAACAAATGAATTATCAGATTGGTTTTGTTGCGTTTGTGTATCTGTATGATAAGTTTCTTGCTAAAACCGCTTTTTTATGTCAGAATATAGAAAAGGTATATACTTATATTTTAACTTTAAATAGATCTGCTTTTTATACAGATGATTTGCCATGAAGTTTATCAGCTTGACATGCTGGATATAAATTTTAATGAATCATCACATTTTTCAGGAATTTATCATTATGAATATGAAATCATCATTAGTGCTAGTGATGCTGGCAGGCTTATCATTGAGTGCGTGTAATAAAAAAGAAGAAACCGTTGTTCAGCCCAATGAACCTGTTACCGCTACAGCTGATGCTGCTGTCGTTGATGCTACCGCTACCACTGACACTCACCAGCCTGAGGTTGCTGTTGTTGACGGTGTGGGCGTATTACCACAATCTTCTTATACAGGCACTTTGCCTTGTGCTGATTGTTCTGGCGTTCAAACCGACCTAACGCTTAACTCTGATGGCACATTTGTGATGGAACAAGATTATTTGGGCAAGCCGAACGGTCAAGTAACTACTCAAGGTACTTATGACATCAATGGCGTGGATAATCAATATGTCCTATTACACCCCAATGATCATGCTGATACGCCTCCTTATTTGATTTATATGGATAAAGACAGCGTTCAATTTCGTGATTTAGAAAATGGTGAAACGCCGACACCTAGCCACACCCTGCTTTTGGTCAATCCTTAAATCAAGTAATCAAATAAATAAAAAAACCTGTCAATGTGTGGCAGGTTTTTTTAGGTAATGACTGTTTTACTATCTTGATGTTTTAATTTTGATATTTTACTATCTTTAAAAACGCATTATTAACTAAACGGTCTTTTTAGATAGATAAACCAAAAATGACGATTTAACATAGCGAATGAATGATGATAAAAAAATCCGTGCTTGTTTTACTTAGTTTTTTGGCATTTGCCAGCACATCACCCAGCTATGCCATTGATGAGCTGGTCATTGCCCAATTAACTAACCCATCAGCCGCCGCCGATGACAACAAACCTGCCAATAATGCTGATGATGCCCCCATTGCCAGTCAAGCCACACCGATTGATGATGCCCAAATTCATGATAGGATTCATGGCATTTTTTCTGAAGTAGATGGATTATCATCGGTCAAAGTTACCGTTAATCAAGGCGTTGTCAAATTATCTGGCGAAACCGCTAACGAAAAAAAAGCCACTCAAGCAGTCAAATTAGCCAATCGCATCAGCGGTGTTGTCACGGTAGAAGATGACATCAGTCGCACTTTGGATATCCAAGATAATGTTACGCCTGTTGTTAATGATTTGGTCAATCAATCCAAAGCAGGACTAAAAGCATTGCCTTTATTATTGGTGGCGTTATTGGCATTTGCCTTGGTAGCATGGCTTGGCGGCTGGCTGTCTCGCCGTGAGAAACTTTGGCAACGCATTACGCCAAATCCTTTTATTGCAGAACTTTTAGCCCAAACGGTTAAAGTTATTTTTATTGTGCTAGGTTTGATACTAGCCTTGAGCTTGATGGGTGCAGAAGCCATCATCGGTACGCTTCTGGGCGGTGCTGGGGTGCTTGGGATTGCCGTGGGTTTTGCGGTTAAAGACACCATTGAAAATTATATTGCTTCTTTGATGCTGAGCATTCGCCAACCTTTTCGGGCAAAAGACCATGTGGTCATTAACGATGAAGAAGGCATTGTGGTACGATTGACCAGCCGTGCCACCATTTTAATGACCTTGGATGGCAATCATTTACGACTACCAAACTCAGAGGTGTTTAAAGCAACCATTTTGAATTATACCAAAAATCCTGAAAGGCGTTTTACCTTTGAGCTGGGTGTGGATGCCAATAACGACCCATTAGCAGCGATTAAAGTGGGGCTAGATGCCATTTATACGCTGGATTTTGTCCTAAAAGAACCTAAGGCGGTTGCCGTTATTAATGAGGTGGGCGACTCAAATATTATTCTTGAGTTTAGAGTATGGGTTGACCAAAATAAAACAGACTTTTCAAAAGCTCGCAGTATCGCCATTCGTGAAACCAAGCATGCTCTTGAAAATCAAGGATTTAGCTTACCTGAGCCAATTTATATGCTAAACTTTGATCAGGCATTAGAAGATGCGGTTATCAATCTTGCAACCCATCTTGTCCCAGCCGCCCCATCGCCCAAAACGACGCCTGATATTTCTATCAATGATACCACCCCAATCGGTGACACCGAACGCCAAAAACAAATCGCCAAAGTGCGTGCCGAAAAAATACTCAATGAAAATTGCATGAATGATATTTTAGATACCGCACCTGATCCAGAAATATGGCACAGAGTTGAGGCTGAAATTCGCAATCGTTCAGGCGAAAAAGATCTATTGAGCAATAATAGCCCACAAGAATAAGCGTTCATTGTTTCAAGTTTATTGGTGTTATTGCTGATCTGATATCATGATTGGTCATCATAAAAAAGGGCTGATGATTTTAGCCCTTTTTTAATTTTAGTTTATTTTATTGGCTTATTTTGTTTATTTAATTGCTAGCCAAAAACGCCCATGGTATTGGCAACATATAACAAAGCAAATCCAAGCAAAAACATAAAACCGATGATTGACAACGCTTGAATGCCAGATGACAGCTTTTGTTCTGAGCGTACCAAAGAGTAATTTAGCCACGCAAAAACAGGCGCAGACACAAACGCAGAACTCATGGCAAATTTGAGCATATTACCAAGCTGACCTGTAAAAAAAGCAATGACAATAAACCCACCAAACACCGCCCACGATATCCAAAATATCAACTGACCACGGCTGATTTCATGCTCACCCTTTATCAATCGCCAGCATTCAGCATTGGCGCGCCCATAACCATCACCTGAGGTGAGGGTGGTACTAAACATACACATAAACGCAATAAACGCCACCAACAACCGTGACCATTCACCAATGGTGGCAGTGTACATGTCAATCAATTGCCCAACATAAGCACTGCCAGCGGTTTGAATCTCTTGCCCTGAACCGTACTGAACATACACACCCAACGCCAAAAAAAGCACCGCTAAGATGGTTGATGTGGCAAAACCCACATTAAAATCCAATCGTCCTTGTTCGTGGGTGGTGTGGTCAGTTTGGATTTTTTTAGCCGTCCACATAGAAGTAATCACAGAAAATTCAAGCGGAGCAGGCATCCAACCGACCACCACCACAATAAAGCTCAAACTTGCCAGATTCCAAGGGCTAGGCTCAACAAAATCCGCCGCCATGACGGTGGGTTTGCCTGCTGCGATAAACACCGCCGCAACCGTGGTTATCGCCAACGCCAAAATGATGATTTTGGTTATGCCATCTAACACATTGTAACGCCCAGCAATCAACAACACCCAAGAAATCGCCAGCACAATGACCGACGCTGTTAAAGGCGTTAGCCCAAAACTTGGAAACATAAAGGTTAAAATCACCGCTGACATGAGTCCAACCGCCGCCAAAGTGATGATGGAGGAAATGGCTGATAAAATAAAATACACCCAAAGATAGACTTTGGATTTTTTGGCATAACCTGCAATCAGACTGTCGCCTGTGTCATACACATAATCGATGCCAAAACGAAAAAAAGGATACTTCAGCACATTTGCCAAAATAATGACAATGGCAAGTTGCCAACCGAATAATGCTCCCGCTTGGGTTGATGACACCAAATGCGATGCACCAATGGCCGCCGATGCCATCAAAATTCCAGGACCAAAGGCCTTCCAATTAATCTTACTAATCCTGCCAAGATAATGGTTTTTTACTTGAGTGGTCATGAGTGTTCCTGATGATAACTGTGGTTTGATACCATGGTTAAAGGTAAATTTTAGTGTTGTAAATAATGAATGATATCTTTGTGGTATTAAATGATTTCATTTATTAATACCATGTTGCTGCACTTTGTATTTTTATTAGCATACTTTACCATCAAATTACTGTATTGACCAATGAATATTATTTCATCAATCTTGAAAAAATTTTTAGGTGTATCTGTCCTTAATACCTGCCAAGTGCTTGAGATTTTTTAACCAATCCCCATGTAGATAAGCAGTTATTTATGAGTAGTAATTATGAGCAATCAGACCATTCGTTATAATTATACGCACGAAACCTCCCCCACCAAAGTTGATTTACCCCATGATGAAAATGCCAGCCATGGCGACCATTGGGCGATTTTGACCAATGACATTAGCCAAGATGTACCAAATTGGCTACAGGCAATGTTAGATAAAGCAACCTTACCCAAAGGACTTTGCCCACAAAATAGTACCAATAATGCCAAACTGCTTTTGGGTATGAATGAACCTTGTCATATCAAACAAATTTTAACCATCAAAAACGGTTCTCCCCAAGCTTTTATTAATGCCTTTCCTGCGGTTAATAGCCCCTATGGTTTAACCTGCCAAATTGAGCGTATCATTCGCTGTGATACCACATCAGACGCCATTTTGTGCCTAAAAACACCTGATGGTGCGGTCATTTATGCATTTGACCAACTGTATGCCGTCAATCGCACAGAGTATCGCACACCCAAAAAATACTTTGTTAATTTTAGTGCATTGGCTTATCATATCAAGCCAAGCAACCAAGAAGAAACGATTGTCATTGAGGACCAAGAAGCCATTCGCCATCACCGTGCTTTTAATGATATTGTTGCAAAAAATGGCGGTCAAATCCCTGATGATATTGATGAGAAAATCCGTCAATGGCAACCAAAAGACCATGAATCTGGTAAGCCGTTTGCACCTGTTGAGATTAATTTGGGGCATATGTGTGCTTATTTATACGGTGAAACCTTTGGTCAAGAAGATGAAGCTTGGTGTCAAGGGCAGGTTTTGGGCAAATCAAGCACAGAGTTTTTTGGCAAACCGATGACCTTATTTGATGTGGTCATTTTGCGTGAACCTGATGCCGACCCGTTTGTGGTGCGTATTGCAGCTGTCAGCACTGAGCAAACAAATGCCATTCAGGTGCATGATTATATTCAAGCAAATATTTGGCTACAAGCTGCCATCTATGAAGCCAATCAAAAACCACATCAAAAGTAGCCATTCACTTAAAATCACCCATAACAATACCTATATTGCGTAAGTATTGTTATGGGTTTTTTATCATCTGCTCGGTTAAATCGTATCAGCTTTTAATTAAGGCATTTAGCCAATCGCCAATACTTGTTATTTGTGGCAAACAGACCTGATGCGCCATAGGATAAGTGGTATAAATAGGAGTTAAGCCAAGTGATTTTAAGTGGTTCATCGCCTGTATGCCCAAAGTTTTGGGGACGATGTCATCAAATTCCCCATGGTCAATCTTGACGGCAACATGATGATTTACTGGGATTGATTGGATATGTTCAAATGTGGCAAAATAAGTTGACAATGCCAAAAGACCGCCAAGCTTGCGTGAATTGGTTAAAACATTATGATACGCCACCGCACCCCCTTGTGAAAATCCTGCAATGATAATATTTTGGCTATCAATCCCTTTGGCAATCTCATCATCAATCAACTCATCAATCATCGCACTTGAAGACATGATTTGAGCCACATCAACTTTACGATTTAAACTCATCTCCAAAATATCATACCAAGCAGGCATGACATAGCCGTTATTAATGGTGACAGGGATTTTTGGGGCATGGGGGAAAATAAAACGAACGGCAGTATCTTTTGCCAAACCAAGATTAGGCACAATCGGTTCAAAATCATGGCCACTGGCACCAAGCCCGTGTAACCATATCACCGAATGCGTGATGGGCTGAGCAGATGGATTATGTTCAACCACTACCGAAGTTAATTTTGACATATATCAGTTCCATTATTGCATAAAATCAGTTGGTTCATCATACGATGATTGCCCATAAATTGCAATCAAATCAAAGAACCAAAGACTCATATTAATGCTAAATTCTTGGGTGATAAATTGATGATTCTGCCAGATAGTGATATGATATGGGCATAACCCATCAAGCGTAGTGAGCCATCGATGAGATGGCTTAGTGGGCGTGTCAGGTTAATTGATATCAATGATTTGGGATAATTTATGCAGTGGCGTGGACGCAGACAAAGCAACAATATCGAAGACAGACGCAGCGGCGGCGTCAAAAAAGTCGGCGGCGTGAGTATTTTTGGTTTAATCATCGCCATCATCTTATGGCAGGTATTTGGTATCAGCCCAGAGACCACCTTGGGTGTTGCTCAACAAATTCAAGGACAAACAACCACGGCCCCCGCTCATGAAACCGCTGATATGGCAGAATCTAAAGCGTTTGTTGCCACAATTTTGGCAGATACCGAAGATGTTTGGACGCCAATTTTTGCCCAATCAGGTCATCACTATCAGCCACCAAATTTGGTTTTGTTTAGCGGTGCTGTCCAATCTGCCTGTGGGTCAGCCACTTCAGCCAGCGGTCCATTTTATTGCCCTGCTGACCAAAAAGTATACCTAGATACACAGTTTTTTCGTGATATGCGTACACAAATGGGCATTACAGGCGAAAAAAACCATACCGAACTGACACGCCAAGACCAAGCCGCTGATTTTGCTCAAGCGTATGTCATCGCCCACGAGGTTGGTCATCATGTCCAAACCTTGCTTGGCATTTCTCAACAAGTACGCCAAGCCCAAGCAAAAGCCAATCAAACGGTAGCCAATAATTTATCTGTACGCTTAGAGTTGCAAGCAGATTGCTTTGCAGGCTTATGGGCACGCCACAATCATGAGCGTACACAATTTTTACAACAAGGTGATATTGAAGAGGCTCTAGATGCTGCCGAAAAAATCGGTGATGATTACCTACAACATAAAGCCCATGGTCATACCGTCCCAGATAGCTTCACTCACGGAACCAGTACCCAGCGTAAAAACTGGTTTTATAAAGGCTTTGAAACAGGTGATGTGCATCAATGCGACACCTTTTCTATAAACCAAATTTAATCTTTTAGCTGACCTTATCCGACGGAATTTATATGCAACTGCCTGATCATCTGATCCAATTACTCACTCAATATCTGACTGAACACACCCACCAACCCATCATCATCGACCCTGCGGTTTTGGCTTATCGGTGGGTTGGTGGTACATCAGGCAATCTTGAACCGATTGAGGTCAGCTTTGGTCGTAGTTTGGCGGATTTGCTTGGCATTGATACCCAAAAAAACAAACTCATCGCCAACACCCAGCAGTTTTTGGCTCGCCTGCCTGCCAATCATGTACTGATGACAGGTACACGAGGTGCAGGCAAATCATCACTGGTGCGGGCATTGCTTCAGGCTTATCATTCCCAAGGATTGCGTGTGATTGAGGTTGCCAGAGATGATTTAAAACATCTTGGTAAAATTCGCCATGCCATCAAAGAGTCGGTTAATCAAGGCAATACCAATCGCTATCTTGTTTATTGTGATGATTTGGCGTTTAATGCTCAAGATGAAAATTACCGCACCCTAAAGTCAATCTTAGACGGCTCACTTGACAGCGAACATAGTCAGCTACTTGTCTATGCCACCAGTAACCGCCGCCATCTATTACCACAGATGATGAAAGATAATATCAGTATTTATAATGGCCAAACCGATGAAGTGAACCCTTATGAAACCATTGATGAGACAGTATCTTTATCCGACCGCTTTGGGTTATGGCTATCATTTCAGCCAATGAACCAACCGTTATACTTACAAATTGTTGAGCATGAACTGACAAAGGCCAATATCGTCTTTGATGATTTTGCCCAATCTCAAGCCTTACAATGGGCAAGCAGTCGTGGCGGCCGTTCTGGTCGCATCGCATATCAGTTTACTCAACATTGGATTGGTCAAACTCGCCTAGCTCAAGGCGTTAGCGGTTAATATTCAGCTTAATATTTGATGGCCTTGATACCAATTACCGATTACCGATAATATTTCTAAAGGTTAAATTCACTCGGCTGCTTCGTATCTTTTTTTGCCTAGGAACGCTGTGCTGCCAAAAATGTTGCAACTGACCTGCCATCACTAAAATACTCCCATGATGTAAAAGCAGTTCAAGCTTAAGCGTATGATTGTCGCATAAACGCAGTAAAAACCGCCGAGACCCACCAAAATTTACCGAAGCAATCAAATTCTCCAAATGCACATCAAAATGCACATCATTGGCATCCGCCCAGTCAATAGCACCATGATGGCGAGTAATAAAATATGTGGTCATATTTAATTTTAACTTAAATTAACTTAAAAGTATGATAAATTAACATATGCTTAATGCCAATATCAAAATCATTCAGCTAATTTTAGCCATTAAATAAATTGTTAAAACGCTGCTTTAAACTTTGATAGGCTCTGGGTTCTTGATCAAGAATGCTTCTGACATCTCTATTTTGATTATCAAGCCCATAAACCAAGGCATTTCTCAAATTAGATAGAAATCTAAAATTCTCCGATTCTTGTAATATTACTCTGGCCTGCTCACGATCGTTAACGGCTTATTTGGTTTAATATCCGCCTGATATGTCATCATAAGATAAGTTTGATGCGTAAGTTATCTTATGATTCTGTGGGCAAAAAAATAAGCCATAACAGTCAGTTACGGCTTATTTTATTGAGCGGTTTGGGATTACCTGCCCCAAACCATCACTTAGCTGATTTTTGATGAATGGGTTGTTTTAGTTTGCCGAGTCAAAACGCTTTTGTGCTTCGTCCCAGTTGACCACTTCCCAAAAAGCTTTGATATAATCTGGGCGTTTATTTTGGTATTTTAGATAATAAGCATGTTCCCACACATCCAAACCAATGATAGGATATCCCTTGCAGCCTGCGACCGCTTCACCCATCAATGGGCTATCTTGGTTGGCGGTAGAGACAACTTTTAGCGAACCTTCATCAAGCACTAACCACGCCCAACCTGAACCAAAACGGGTGGCAGCGGCTTTTTCAAACTGCTCTTGGAATACTTCAACAGAACCAAAATCTCTCACGATGGCATCTTTTAACGATCCGCCTAAAGTCGTGCCTGTTTTTAAAATGGTCCAAAATAGGCTATGGTTGGCATGACCACCAGCATTATTTCTGACGCCTGTTCTTTTGTCTGCTGGGATTTCATCCAAATTTGCGATAACCTCTTCAGCAGATTTATCCGCCCACTGAGTACCTTCAAGTAGACCATTGGCGTTATTAACATAAGCTTGATGGTGGCGTGAATGGTGAATTTCCATCGTTTCTTTGTCAAAATGTGGCTCTAGTGCATCGTAGCTGTAGCCCAACTCTGGTAGAGTGAATGCCATTGCAATTTTCCTTCTTTTGTGGGTTATAAATGAAATGTCAGTATAATAGGACAAATCATAAAATCATCGTCCAACATCACTATAAAGCCATCATGGGATAAATTCAAGCAAATTTACAAATTTCACACTCAATCACATCCAAAAAAACCAATTAATCCATTGCTAATTTTTATCAATCAAGGATGAATTGGTAGGCGGTGATGACTATATGGGGCATTATGGGGCATTTTTATTATTAATTTTTGTCATTAAATATGAGCAAAAATACCAAAATGCCCAAAAATGGTGTATTATTAAGCATACTGTTTTATCATTGTATTAAGACATATAAACTTTAACCAACCAAATCATCCAAGTGAGTTTCAACTCACCTTAACAATAACTTGAGCAGACGCATGACAACCAATCACCAAAATGACCAATTCACCAATCCAAATATCCTACCCACTGGTACTCCCCAAGGTCAAAGTGAACAACAACGCCCCCAAGGCGAAAAGCCAGCCGATGACGAGACGACCCATTTTGGCTATCAAACAGTGCATAAATCTGAAAAACAAGCCAAAGTTGCCGAAGTATTTACCTCTGTTGCACGCAAATATGATGTGATGAACGACTTGATGAGCTTTGGTATTCATCGCCTATGGAAACGGTACGCCATCAGCTTGACAGGTGTACGCAGCGGGCAAAGGGTTCTTGATATTGCAGGCGGTACAGGTGATTTGGCAAAGGTGTTTAGCCGTGAGGTCGGTCGCTCTGGGCGTGTGGTGTTGTCTGATATTAATGAAGCGATGCTTGAGATCGGTCGCACTCGTCTGATTAATGCAGGCTGTCATAATGTTGACTTTGTGCTTGCCAATGCCGAGACGCTTGAGCCTTTTGAGGATAATAGCTTTGATTTGGTAACCATCAGTTTTGGGTTAAGAAATGTTACCGATAAAGATAAAGCACTCTCTGCCATGCACCGTGTTTTAAAACCAGGTGGTCGCCTGCTGGTGCTTGAATTTTCAAAACCTGTATTTGAGCCTTTGTCAAAGGCTTATGATTTATACTCATTTACCGCCCTACCCATCATGGGTAAGATTGTGGCAGGTGATGCCGAAAGCTATCAGTATTTAGCCGAATCAATCCGTATGCACCCAGACCAACAAACGCTCAAGCAGATGATGCAAAATGCTGGCTTTGTCAATTGTGATTATCACAACCTAACAGGCGGTATTGTTGCGATTCATCGTGGATTTAAGGCACACTCATGATGATTGGGGTGCTGTCGCTTGCTGTGGGTGAAAAGCTGGTCAATACCGCCATCGGCTTAGACCCATTGATACAGTCTGAATTAAAAAACTTATCAGGTAAGACGCTGCGTGTGATGATGCGGTCACCAAATCTATCCGTTGATGTACTATTTGGTGATGAGCGTGTGCGTCTTGAGCCTGCTTTTGAGCCGATTTTTGAGCCACAAGGCGGTGTTTATCCCAACCCGCCTGAGTGTACTTTAACGGTTGATAACCCCAAGCATCTATTAGCACTCCTTCAAAATCCAACAGGCAATTTGCCAATTCAAGGCGACCATCAGATTTTAATGCGTGCCAAATACATGCTTGAGCAATGTCATCCTGACATTTGGTCTTGGCTAGAGCGGTTAATTGGGCAAGATGTGGTTAGTCATTTGTATTTTATTGGTCAAGAGATTTCCCCTTTATCAGCCCCCATCATCGGTCACATTAAGCAAGCTTTGGCAAGCTTTGTATCACACCAAGTATCTTCAAATGAAAGCGACTTTATCGATCAGACGCTTCAGGATAAAAAACAAACCCTGCTCCGCCTACAAAGTGAGATTGAACGCAGTCAAGCCAAATTAGCAGAAATTCAAAATACTCTTAACCAAAATAACTAAAAACTAAGCCGCCCACCGATATGCTTATCACTCATCGCAAACGCTTGTTGTCATTATACCGCATCGCAGCCAAATATCGCCTAGATACACATTTTGCTGATGTGCCAGAATTTGCACCCATTGCTCGCCTGCTTCGTGTGCATCCTGCAAGCTTTGGCCGCTCACATCAGCCTTTGGGCGTCAAGCTTGCACTTGAAGAAATGGGGACGCTATTTTTAAAGTTGGGTCAATTATTATCCACTCGTTCTGATTTATTACCGCCACAGATTATCGCACAATTATCCTTATTACAAGATAAGGTTGCCCCATTTGATGCCAAAACAGCCATTGCCACCATTGAACATGCCAAGTACGGCTTAGGTCAGCCGATTGGGGATATCTTTGCTCGCTTTGATGAGACGCCTTTGGCCGCTGCCAGTGTCGCACAAGTACATACCGCCGCCTTGCATGATGGTCGTGAAGTGGTTGTTAAGGTTGTCCGCCCCAATATCAAACAAGGCATCATCGCAGACTTTGAGCTATTACGACAAATGGCGGCTTGGGCATCTGCACGCCTTGAAGCGGCTCGTGCCATCCATCTGATTGATGTGGTTGAAGATTATCGCCAAATTATGCTCAATGAGCTGGATTTGACGCTTGAGGCTGCCAACAGTACCAAAATGCGTCATAATTTTACAGGCTCTCGGCTGATTTATGTGCCTGAAGTGTATATGAGTGCCAAACAGGTGATGGTATCTGAACGCATCTTTGGCGTACCTATTTCCCAAACTGACTTATTTGATGCCCTTGGTTATGACCGTGCTGTGCTGGCCAAAAAAGGCTTGACCATCTTTTTTACCCAAGTATTTCGTGATAACTTTTTTCATGCCGATATGCACCCAGGCAATATTTTTGTTGAAACCATGCCTGATGGGCGTGCTGTTGCCGAACCACGCTATATCGGGCTTGATTGTGCTATTATGGGTGAGCTGTCCAAAGAAGACCAGCTGATTGTTGCACGAATGCTGTTGTCAGTTATGAATGCCAATTACACCGCACTGGTGGATATCATTTGGCAAGCAGGCTGGATACCACCGTCAGCGGATAAATATGCACTGATGCGAGATATGAGCCGTACCGTTTCGCCAATGGTGCTAAAGCCGATTCATGAAATTGATTTTGCAGGCGTGCTATTTGAAATTTTATCCATTGCTCGCCGCCATCGCATGAGCATTCCACCGCAGCTCATGCTGCTGCTTAAGACGCTGGTTCATGTGGAGGGGCTGGGTCGTGAGCTGTATCCTGAGCTGGATATTTGGTCACTTGCCAAACCAATTTTAACCGCTTGGGTCAAATCTCAACTAGACCCCATCAAAAATATACAAGAGCTACAAGCTCGCCTGCCCGAGGTGCTGCTGTCTACCACAGACTTACCCAAGCTACTTAACCAAAGCCTACAAAGCCTAGCCACTTTAGGTGCTCATCAAGATGCCATATTACATGAGCTACAATCGCTCCGAGCCGATGGACTCAATGAGCGTCGCCATGACTGGATTGCTTTGGCTGGGTTTGTCATCATGCTGGGTATGGCGTGGTGGTCAGCATTGGCAATTCATCTATATCTAGCCCCGATATTTTTTATACTGGCGATTGGGGTTGTTCTATGGCGTGTGCTGTTGTAATCGACTGATATCACTATAAAAGGAAGTGTATGAACCAAAATCTTTGGACACATATTCGCACTGTGTCAGATTTTCCAAAGGCAGGTATTGAGTTTTATGATATCAGCCCACTACTCAATCAACACCTAAATCAGCTGATTGACGCATTGATTGATGCGTTGCCAAGCGACATACTGGCGGCAACGGATGCCTTGGTTGCGGTTGAATCTCGTGGATTTGTGCTTGCCAGCCTTTTGGCTGCTCGCCTTGATAAAGGTTTGATTCTTATTAGAAAAACAGGCAAACTCCCGCCCCCTGTCCATCGTGAAAGCTATGGTTTGGAATATGGCAGTGATACGCTTGAGATCAGCCGCGACCTTGACCCTGCCAATGTCTTATTGATTGATGATGTGCTTGCCACAGGCGGTACTTTGGTGGCTGCTGATAAGCTGTGTAAAGCGGCTGGCTTAACCGCCCTTGGATCGTTGGTATTGCTAGATTTGACCGAATTACATGGTGATTTGGGATTAAAATATTGGTGTGTCTTAAGTAAATAGTTGTTAATCAATAAACTTGAATTTATAAACTATAAATTAATAAACCATGAGTTTATAAACTATGGATTAACAATATCATACCAACAAACATCGCCCACATCTGCATAGGCAATGTTTAGTTTATTGGTTAATTGCTGTCTTAAAGAGTTTTTTAAGAGCAATATCCTAACTCTTAAACTTCACCAAATGCTCAGCATTGGGATAATGATGGTCATGCTCAACATCACATGCCTCACCGATAACCGTTCCATCTTCTTTGATGGGCCTGTGAATGTAGCCTGTGCGTTCTGTGATGGGTAGATACTCATGTTCCCAGACCATCACCGCCTGCATGCAGGTTTGACGCTGTGCATCGGTCAGCCTTTCACCATTTTCCCAGCGACCAATCTCAATGGCAGTACGAAATTTATCAATAATTTCAGGGGTTAGATTGTTTAGAATTTCTTGTTTATTCATGGGTTATTTTTCCAATTAATGAAAGAAAATTAATCCAGTGCAAACTCTTCACTGTATAAATTCCAATGTAATTTTGTACGGCACGCTTCATAAAAGCTATAGCTGTTTGGGTGCAGTAATAAAAGCGTCTTATCATGCTTGGCGATGATGAGTGTTTGGTCATTTTCCAAAGGCACCGAAGTCTTACCATCTGCACCAACCATGGGCTGTGTGCGGTTATCTTTATGAATATTAATCATAATTTGGCTGCTGCCAGCAACAACAAGCGGGCGGTCAGATAGCGTGTGTGGATGCATAGGCACTAGACAAATGGCGTCTAATGTTGGGTGAATAATCGGCCCACCTGCTGACAGTGCGTAGGCAGTTGATCCTGTGGGTGTTGCGACAATCAGACCATCTGCATGCTGACGATAGACATCTTTATTATTAATTTTTAGTTTAAAATCAATGGTGTGAACTGACTTGCCTGCATGTAAGACAATATCATTTAACGCAATATCTTCATGTAAAATTTGTGTCAATGCATTGTCAGTATTGTCATTGGTCGTATTTTGAATGATTTGAAGTTTTAATAAAAATCGCTCAACCAGCCAATATTGTCCATCAAGCACCTGCCCAACTTTTTCGGTCAGCTCATCTGGATTAATATCCGCTAAAAATCCCAATCGCCCCCGATTGATGCCAAGCACTGGCACGCCAGTACCTGCCATCACAGACGCCGCCTGAAGCATCGAGCCATCACCGCCCACCACGATGACCAAATCGCACCGCTCACCCATCGTGTGGCGTGGTGTGATTATGATGCTATCATCTGCATGCTCACCATCAATCAAGATGCCCTCAATGGCCGCTGTCTGCGCGTCAATGACAATCGATAATTGACGCATCTTAAGCAGTCTAATGAGTTCATTTAGCGTTTCTACAATACTGGCTTTGCCTGCACGCCCCATCACACCAATACGATGAAATGGTGGGCGTTTTGGGTGATTGTTGGTAAAATTTGACATGGCTTGGCTTAATCATAAATAATGCGTATCATACCAAAAAAATGCCCATTAACACAACAAACACGCCACGCCTTGTGATGAATGATTCATACAAAAAGGTACATATGGTTAACTTGACAAAGTTACTTGGTTTTTGGATAATCAAGGCAAAGATTTTTTATGTCATCTGATTTTTTATGTCATCTGATTAATATTCTGTCAAAATGGTTGTTAACACCGTTTTGATACCGATTTGCGACCAAATACAGATATTTGCTATCATCGTTCCTGTGTTTTTAATTGATTGGTTGATTAATTTTCATTGATGTTAAGATTGACAAATTTTTATTGAACAAGGATATACTATGGCCAACCCTATCATCAGCCGTACAACACTTGCCACCAGTGCCGTTGCCATGAGTGTGCGTGGTGTTGTCAGTAAAACCGCTTTTTTACTTAGCTTAGCCGCCGTTTCAGGATTTGGTGTATTTTTTTATGCCTTATCCATCAATGTCTCATCATCGCTATTATATGCCATGGCATTGGTTTCGGTATTTGCTGGCATGGGCGTAGGCTTAGCCAGTGCCATGAAGCCGCACCTTGCCAAATCGCTTGCCATTCCTTATGCACTGATTGAAGGGGTGCTATTGGGTGCATTTAGCCTAATCATGTACCGATACTACCCATCCGTACCATTATCTGCATTATCAGCAACTTTTATCACCGCTGCTGTCATGTTGACGCTATATGTCACAGGCATTATCAAAGTTACCGAAAAATTTCGTGCCATCGTAACCTCGGCGGTGATTGCCATTGGTATTTTATATTTGGTGCAGTTGGGTTTTCACCTATTCGGTTCTAGCCTGCCTTTATTATTTGATGGGGGTATGGTTGCCATCGGCTTTAGTGTTTTTGTGATTTTGATTGCGTCGTTTAGCTTATTGCTTGATTTTGACAATGTTGAAAAAGGTGTGGCATTTGGCGTAGCACAAGACTATGAATGGGTGTATGGCATCGGTATTTTGTCCACATTGGTTTGGATGTATATCGAATTTTTACGCCTGATTGGCTATTTGCAAGAATAAGTTGCAAGAATAAGCCATTAGCATTAAAACCAACTTAATTTTAATTAAAAACCACCAAAATACGCTGATATTTTGGTGGTTTTTTTAGGTTGATTAAAAAATTTACTTCGCTTTTTTAATACGCATGGCGTTTGAGACCACCACCAAACTTGATAACGACATGCCAATCGCCGCAAGCCAAGGCGGTACATAGCCAAACGCTGCAGGCAATAGCACTAACGCATTATAAACCAATGCCCATTTGAGATTTTGGCGGATAATGGCTTGGGTTTTGATTGAAAGATGAATGGCTTTGGGTATCGAGCGCAGCCGACCACCCAAAAGAACACTATCACTTGACACTTGGGCGAGGTCTGCGGCACCTGCAATGGCGGTTGAGACATTGGCAGCCGCCAAAACAGGCGCATCATTAATCCCATCACCAACCATCAAAACAATGTGATTATCTTGTTGTAATTGCTTGATGTATGCCACTTTATCCTCTGGTGTTAGCCCATAATATGCCTGATCAATACCAAGCGTTTTGGCAACTTTTAGGGCATTGGGGTTGGGGTCGCCTGTCAGCATAAGCGGTATCATGCCTGATGATTTGATTTGCTTAATCATCTGATGGGCGTCTGTACGAATCGGATCATTAAAATAAAACCGTGCAATCAGTCGCCAACTGCCATCTTGCCAAGCTGATAAAAGTACCGACATATTGGCTTGATAGTCCTCCAGATTTTCTTGATAGCGTCCATAGTCAAAGTCAGGCTGGCTACTTGCTTGGTCGGTAACAAAACTGGCATGACCAATGCGATAACGCACGCCCTGATACACCGCTTCCACACCGCCTGCGATATGATGGCTCATCTCTTGAACGGCAGGCAAATGCAGCCCATGCGCCGCTGTCAAAATCGCCTTGGCAACTGGGTGGCGATTGCCAATCTCTAACGCTGCTGCCAGTGCCAAAATGTCATCGTTTGGGTAATCGCTTACCACCGCCAAAAGATTTGCCTGCCCAAGGGTTAATGTCCCTGTTTTATCAAATGCCACATGGCTAACCTTAGCCAAAGTTTGTACCGTATGACCACGAGTTGGTAAAAACCCAAAGCTTGCCAAGCGATTGGTTGCCACGGTCAGTGCAATCGGGGTAGCAAGCGATAACGCACAAGGACAAGTTGCCACCAAAACCGCCACTGTCGCCCACAACGCTTGGGTCTTATCAATAAAATACCAAACCACAAACACCAAAAGCGACAATAAAAGTACGCGTGCCACAAACCAGCGTGCCATTTTATCGGCATCTTGAGCAATTTGGGGTTTTTCGCTCATCGCACGATTCATCAAGCGGTCAATGAGTGCAATTTGGCTGTTATCCACATCATCGGTTACCAGCATCAATAGCGGCTGGCTATCATTTTGAGAACCGCCAGCCAATCTTTCGCCACAAGTTTTGACGATTAAATCGCTCTCGCCTGTCAATAGGCTTTGGGAGACGGTCGCAGTTTTGGATAATAAGACACCATCTGCCACAATTTGACACCCTGATTCGATCCAAATGACATCACCGACTTTGACACTTTGGGCCAAAATTTTGGCGTCATCATCTTGACCCATTTGGCTGATGCGTTTATCCATATCGCCTTTGGTAGCCAGCCAAGTATCAATGGCGGTTTGTGCTTGGTCGGTGGCAAGTGCTTGAACCAAATCAGACGCCTCATCAAGTTTGGTGACCAATATCGGCTCAATCACCACCAAATCTGATGCCATATTTGATGCTTTTAGGCGAGCATTGTGTTCAATATATCGTCCTGCCAATAAAAAAAAGATAAACATGGAGACCGAGTCAAAATAAGTCTCGCCTGCACCGATGATGGTGGCGTATAAACTGGCAAAAAAGGTCAAGATTAAGGCTATCGATACAGGCACATCCATATTAATTTGTCGTGCGCGTAGTGCGTGATAAGCCGACATAAAAAATGGCACACCTGAATAAAAAAAGACAGGGATGCTAACAAACAGCGAAACATAACGCAAAAAATCACGATGCTCAACCAAAATACCGCTGTACGCACCAAAATACATACCAATTGAAAACATCATCGCCTGCATCGCACCCAAAGCTGCAATGCCTAGCCGTATGAGCATTTGTTGATTTTGTCGTTTAAGCATCGCTTCATGCGTATCTTGGCGATAAGGCTTGGCGTCATAACCAACTGAATGAACTGTTTTTAAAATCTCACCAATAGATAAAACGCCATCATCCCAATTCACCCGCATACGCTGCTGTGTTAGATTCACCTGACACGCTCTCACCCCATCAAGCGACCTAAGGCGAGTTTCAATCAGCCAAGTACACGCTGAGCATTTAAGATTGGTAACCGAAAGCTCAGCAGTGCTGCCACCATTTTCAGCATACACAAACTGCTCTTTGATATCTGCATGATTATAAGCATCAAAATTTATCGCCTCAGGTAAGCTTGCCGTTGGGCTAATCTCACGGCGGTCAAGATAATACTGCGACAGTCCCGCCTCAACAATGCTTTGGGCGGCCAGCTGACACCCCAAACAGCACATGGGGCGTGGCTTATCAAATATCATCGTAAAAAACGGCTCTTTGGGCAACACCTCCCCACAATGAAAACAACAGCCTGCAGGCGGTAGGATTAAACTGTACTCACCCAGCTCATCATCGCCAAAAGTGGCTAAGTCTGGGTTTGGCTTGTGATCAGATTGGTTCATGGTTTGGTATCACTTGATGACATGGTATGATATGGGTTGTTTGATGATTGGTACGGCATTTTGCTTTTTTACGCTTGTTTGCTCTTTTGATTTTTTTGGTTGATGGATTTTTTGGGTTACATCGAATGATTAACGATTAAATTTAATCAATTCACTCATGACGATTGGATGAATGATTTATTTATGTTTGCTTGGGCAGGGTTTGGCATGACTGATATTATCAATCGGTATCACGCAAACACGCCCTTTGATCGTGTCAATATTCAATAATCATATTTAAATTATACCATAAGTTTATGCGTACGCTAAAATGGCTTTGTTGGCGGTTTTTGGGCATAACCGTGGACATAACAAATTGGTACACATTTGGGCAGAAATCGTGATAAAATTTAACCATTTTCACCAATTTGGTGTCATAATTTGATTTGAAAAATCCAGCCATTTCGGCGATAGTATCATTTTTTTATTGGGGTTTTATTGTGTCAAAATCTGTACCACGCTCTTTTTGGCGTCATCAGTCAGGGCTGATTGCGACAAGGGTTTTATTGGTTGTCTTGTTTGTTATGATGGTGGCATTTGTGCTGTACGCCATGCGTCTAAATACCGCCGTTGTCAGTAAATTTGAAAATCGCAAATGGGATATTCCTGCCACCTTATACTCACGCCCTTTGATACTGCATCAAGGTGCCGCTTTATCCGCCAAAGACCTTGAATCATGGCTAAAACTGCTCAGATATAGCCATGATGACACCAGTCAGACAGGTCGTTACCAAAAAAATGGCCAAGTCTATACCATTTATACACGAGGTTTTCATTATGGTGATGCCGACAAAGACCCAAAGCAGCTCATCGAAGTTCATTTTGATCGCAATACCATCAAAAGCCTAAAAAGCTCCGCCCCAAATACCAGCGGTATACTACGCCTAGAACCCATCAAAATCGGTAGTATCTATCCTGATAATCTAGAAGACCGCCTACTCATCACACAAGAACAAATCCCAAAACCGCTCGTTGATGCCCTGATTGCCACCGAAGACCGCAATTTTTATCAGCATTATGGCATATCGATGCGTGGGGTTACTCGTGCGTTATTCACTAATCTGACAGGCGGACAGATGCAACAAGGCGGTTCAACCATCACCCAACAATTGATTAAAAACTTTTATCTAAATTCTGAACGCACCTTAAAACGCAAAATCAATGAAGCTTTGATGGCAGTTTTATTAGAAACCCATTATAGTAAAGATGAAATTTTATTGGCTTATATGAATGAGATTAATTTGGGTCAAAATGGTCAGCAGTCGGTGAATGGCTTTGGGATTGCTGCCCAGTTTTATTTTGATAAGCCGCTTGGTGAGCTGTCTTTGGAGCAGTATGCGTTATTGGTGGGTTTGGCAAAAGGGCCTAGCCACTATAATCCTCGCAAAAATCCCAAGCGAGCATTACAACGCCGAAATACCGTATTAAATAGCATGCTGGCAACAGGTAAAATTGATACAGCCACGCACCAAGATGCCATTAATCGCCCGCTGGGTGTGGTAAAAACGCCTGCCATCGCTCGCTTGCAGTTCCCTGATTTTTTTGATGCCGTGCAACGAGAGCTAAAAACTCACTACCGCTCAGAAGACCTGAAAAATCGTGGTCTGCGTATCATCTCAACACTAGACCCACTCGCCCAACAAGCAGCCGATACCGCCATGACAAATCAGCTTGGCAAGCTAAGAAAAAAAGGCGGTCGCACTCGTGAGCTACAAGGTGCGTTGGTCAGTGCTCACCCTGCCACAGGGGAGCTGGTTGCTTTGGTGGGTTCAGGTAGTGATTTTACTGGGTTTAACCGTGCCATCGATGCCAAACGGCAGGTTGGTTCTTTATTAAAGCCTGTGATTTATCTGACCGCCTTTCAATCAGGTCAATACAATCTCACCACACCCGTCAATGACACCCAAACCAGCTATACCGTCAATGGTCGCTCATGGACACCCAAAAATTATGGCGGTCAATCTCATGGCAGCGTACCACTATTGACCGCACTTGCCAAGTCATACAACCAAGCAGCGGTTAATGTCGGTATGCAGCTTGGTTTGGATGCGTTTAAGGCACAGCTGGGCAATTTATCCATCACCACCGATATTCCGCCCTATCCGTCTGTCATGCTGGGTGCGATTGATTTATCACCCATGCAGATGCTGGGCATGTATCAGATTTTTGCCAATGGCGGTGCTTATACGCCCATTCATACCATCCGTACCGTGATCGATGACAAAGGGCGAGTACTACAACGATCCCAACCACGCCATCAGTTTCGTGCGCCACCGCAAGCGGTTTATCTGCTGAACCGAGGACTTCAAGAGGTCATCAAATCAGGCACTGCCAAAGCTGCCGATAGTATCAATAACCATCTGGGGTTGGCAGGTAAAACAGGCACAACCAATGATAATCGTGATGCGTGGTTTGCAGGGTATAGCGGTAACTATGTCAGCGTGGTTTGGGTGGGTCGTGATGATAATCAGCCCATCGGCTTAACGGGCGGTTCTGGTGCATTGCCCATTTGGATGGATTACATGAAAAAGCTCAACCTAACGGCGGTCAATCTGCCCCTACCTGCTGGCGTTACTTGGCAGTGGATGGATGGCAGATTGGGATTGCCGACCATGGAGAGTTGCCCTGATGCCAGATGGCTGCCTGTGATTGACTTATACCGCCCAAGCCAAATGAGTCCTTGTGCCAGTGCCATTTTATACCAACAGCACGCCTATCAGCAGATGCTTGAGTACAATCCCTTTGATGATGGCGGTGAATCTTTTGAGCCGATACCGACACAGCCGCCAGTTTTTGAAGAGAGCATGATGGATGAGCATTTTTGGCGATGATACTTGGGCGGTGGGGTTTGGTTGGTGATGTTTGTCATTTGCCAACAATAAAATTATGTCATCTTTGGCGGTTATTTTTGGTATAATGTTCGTGAGATGATTTATAATGATTGCAATATCATAGCAATATAATAATCGCTATTGTAATCATGGTTAAGATATCATCAATCATACGATCATTTGGCATGTTTTATTTAAAGTTTTAACAGTTTTAAAAGTGTTTCAACTGACACAGTTTTATGGTCATTAACACTATTAAAGCACTCCCCATAAACTACGCAAAAGTTTTATTGTATTAGTTTTATTGTATAAAAAAGCCGTTTCGTGGTTACAGTATTTTATTTTTAGGATGTTTATTATGTCTTGGCAACAACTTCATCTACAATGCCCAAAATCAGCCGTCGCACTTGCCGAAGCGTTATTTGATGAAGCAGGAGCGGTGTCGATTTTACTTGAAGATGCTGGCGATGAACCATTATTTGAGCCATTACCCGGTGATGAACCACTGTGGAGCGATGTGGTGGTTACCGCCATTTTTGATACCAATAGCGATGAGACTTGGGCAGGGGTTAATTTTGAACACCTAGCCGCCAATATCGCAAGTGACACCGACGCTACTCGCTTTTGGCTGACATCCTTAGATGATAAAGATTGGACTCGTGAATGGATGAGCTATTATCAGCCGATTCAGTGTGCAGGCAATCTGTGGATTGTGCCTGAATGGCTACCAGCACCAGACCCAGCGGCGATTAACCTAATCTTAGATCCAGGGCTTGCCTTTGGCACAGGCTATCACGCCACCACTCGATTATGCCTAGATTGGCTTGCTACCCAAGATCTTAGCGATAAACTGGTCATTGACTATGGTTGTGGCTCAGGGATTTTGGGCGTGGCGGCACTGCTGCTCGGCGCGCGTCAAGTGCTGGCGGTTGATATTGACCCACAAGCGGTACTCGCCACACGCCAAAACGCTGCCCTAAATGGTGTCGATGATCGGCTTTTGGCATTTTTACCCACAGAGTTTGACGCCTATCGCACCCAAAACCCACAGCTTGCCGATGTCATCACCGCCAATATCCTCGCCAAGCCATTAATCGCTTTTGCCCCAATGTTTCACGACTTACTCAAAACAGGTGGCTTAATTGTGCTGGCTGGCCTAATTGAAAACCAAACCCAAGCGGTCATCGATGCCTATTCGCCTTATTTTAAGCTTGATGTGCCATTTTGTTATGCAGATGCCCAAGATTGCCATTGGCAACGCCTAAGCGGTATCAAACCTACCAACCCATAAGCGATACGCCATGAGCCAAAAAACCAAGCCAACACCGCTATATCAACAAGTTGAGCAGACCGCCAAGCGTTATTTTGAGTCATTGGGCGACGCTCATATTCATGATGTCTATGCCACTTTTTTGGCCGAATTTGAAAAACCGCTACTCATCGCCGCACTCAATCACACGCACGGCAATCAATCCAAAACCGCCCAAATCCTTGGCATCAATCGTGGCACATTACGCACCAAAATGAAAATTTATCACTTGCTTTAGACCACCATTGATCGCCATTGATATTAGCAGGAATATTGTTACTGGCATTGTCATAATTTAGTAACTCATTTGTAAAAATCATTGCATTCCCCCCCCCTATGCGTATAATATGAATAAGATATGATAATTTTATCTGAATGATAAACCCTATCGTAATGCCTACGATTTCATCAAAGATTGATTACTATCAATAAAGAATTAAAACCAGCAAATACACCCATACCACACCAAATTAATAAGTATTGATAAGCCATTAGTGAATATTAGCCATGTTTTACTTAAGCTTAGCTGAGCGGTGCGTATGGATAATTAAGCTAAATTATTAAGATATATTAAATCAATTAGTTATATTTATTATTCATTGCTAACAGATTTTTTATGATAAATTGTTAGCATATTTTTAAACATAAGGTAGTCGCCATGAACCACATCTATAAAGTCATCTTTAACAAAGCCACAGGCACATTTATGGCGGTGGCAGAGTACGCCAAATCCCACAGCACAGGCACACGCAAGGCGGTGGTTGGGGCGACAGGCACGCCCACGCTTGGCACTGCCCTAACTCGTACCGCCATGGCGGTGCTGCTGGTAATGATGGGGGGACAGGCTTGGGGGCAGTTTTGGGATAAGAAGAATGCCTCTGAAATAGCTGGTGCCTATCATGTGGACTATGCCAACCCAGAAAACCGCAGTTTTGCTAATAAAAAAAGTAGTACCAATCCTAACGCCGATGCCCCCTATTATTTTAAAGCCTCGGATAACACAGGAACCACTGATGAGACCATCAAAGGCTATAAAGCTGGTGTAGGGTCAACTGCTGCTAGTGGTTCTTTGGCGTATGGTAACGCCGCCAAGGCAGATGCTTTCCTATCCATCGCCTATGGTAATGGGGCGCATGTTGTCGGTAATCAGCAGGGTAACATTGACTATAAACAAGCTGCCATGGCAATCGGTACTGCCGCCTATGCCAATGGCTTGGGGGCGGCTGCCCTAGGGGCAAACTCCGCTGCCGTGGCAGACCATGCCGTCGCCTTGGGCATGGTGTCGGTCGCCAAGGGTAAAAACAGCGTCGCCGTCGGTCACTCTGCCACCAGCACAGGCGAGAACGCCATCGCCATCGGTTCAGCCGACACACCTGTACATAACGGAGGTAGTGTCAATAAAAGATTCTTTGAAAGCAACAAATACCGAGAAAATGCTGCACGAGCCAACGCCAAGCGTTCTGTTGCCATCGGTACAGGTACTAAGGTAGAAGCCGAATCAGGCATCGCCCTAGGCTATGGCTCTGTGGTGAACGCAAGTGATAACAGCAATTCCGCCTATCAGCCTGATGGTGCAACCCTAAACGCCAATGTCAAAGCCACAGGCGTGGGGGCATTGTCTGTTGGTGGCACGACTAACGGTACTACCATTCGCCGTAAAATCATCAATCTCGGTGCAGGTAATGACGAAACCGATGCGGTCAATGTGGCACAGCTAAAAGCGGTGGCAGAAATTGCCAAGAAAAAAACCAGCGTGAAAGCTGGAGCTAGCGAAACTCATATCACCGTTAGCAATAGCACTAACTCAAATGGCGGTACTGAATATACCGTAGGTCTAAGCCAAAATGCCACAAATGTCATTAATAAGTTTAAAGATGTTACCATCGATGCTACCGATATTAATAAAGTCAGCCAAGGCATTACTTTTACAGGGGATATAAATGGTGGCGTTAATACAAAACTGGGCGGAACCTTAAACATCAAAGGCGGTGAGAAAACAGCGGACAAGCTAACCAATAGTAATAACATCGGTGTGGTAAAAGATAGTAATGGTCTGAAAGTCAAACTTGCCAAAGAGCTAACAGAACTGACATCGGTTAATACTCGAAACCTAACCGCCGAAAATTCAGTCAGTACAAGCACATTAACCGCCAGTAATATGATCACCGTAGGCACTGCTAGTAATACTGCTAAGATACTAACTAACGGTTTAACCCTTACCCAAGGTGGAGGTGACAATGCAGGTCAAATCATCTATGGTATAGATGGGCTAAAATTCAAGGACGATCGTAACAATAGTGTATGGAAAAGCGTACGCATTGATAAAAATGCCATTGGGTTTAGTGGTAAAGATGGCTCGGTTGCCAATAACTTACCACGCTTAACCAAAGACGGCTATGACGCTGCCACAACCAAAATCACCAAACTAAAGGCAGGCACAGCCGACA
>ERZ1023263.13-NODE-13-length-137319-cov-18.679923_pt1 | contig 137319 bp, 131 predicted proteins | sample MGYA00380461_ERZ1023263 | MGnify/ENA primary metagenome ERZ1023263 (study PRJEB33173, sample SAMEA4830316) | metagenome | study: EMG produced TPA metagenomics assembly of the PRJEB25223 data set...
TGGGGTTACCCATGTGAGAGTAAGTCATCGCCAGCTCATTATTTCAAAATCCCCCGAGCAAAAGCTTGGGGGATTTTTTTATGCTTTTAATAAAGTTATAGTGCTTCAATATAAATAAAATTATTAAAAAATAATCCATGTATAGAAAATTTTATCCCAGCTATTTGCTGTTAAATCTCTGTATTTCAGTTATTTTTGTGGCTATTGGTATGTATCCTGAGCATGTGTTATTGAACTACTGGATGGTGGTAATACATTGGATTCTCGGAATTGTGCTGATGTATATATTGATTATCCATTAACCGTTTTTTAATCGCTTTTATATTAATCGAAAAAAATTACATTATTCTATTGTACAAACCCCAATATATAAGCATGCAGAGTATAAGGCAGCACCCGTAATGTCTGGATTAGTGGTCTTTGGCTTGGTGTGTACCGTGTTATATGTATTCAACATGACAGAGTTTTATGTTGAATATGCGTTTATTGCAGGCTTATCTACAGGGAATATGAGTTTTTATTATGCTCTCTAAACCATCTCTAAGGTTCATTGAACTGCCGACTAGTATTTTTCAATGTAGTTCCTAATCCTTCTTTAAGAGTAGGATGATAGAAAGGTTTAGTAAGCAGCTCATCTCAGGTCATACTTTCGCCGCTTAGCTAGGTGAAAGCTGTCTATTTCCGTAGTGGGTAAGGTGCTACAAAAGTAGGATAAGCAATAAATAAAAAGAAACCCCATCATCCTGACGGGGTTTCTTCGTATTTCGTGCTTTAGGTATAACTCCTGTCGTACCTCACGATCCTGGTGTACAAACTTATTATTGTTGTTTTTCGTTTGGGAAACATCCTGTTTCCTGATGAATTTAGAATACGAAAATTCTGTGTGTACGCCTAGCCTCAATTATCTTCATTCAGTGTAAGCCAAAACGTACAAGGAGACTGAACTATTTATTGGAAAATTTCAGCCATAAAAAACCGCCTATGTCAGGCGGTTTGGAATCAGACTGCTTAAGCAAACATTTGGCTTGCTGCGCAATATAGAATCCATAGAATCGCAATTGCTACGACAGGTTCCAAAACTTTGGCCCAGCCTGGAACAGTCGGTTCTGCTGCGACTGTGCTTTCTACCGGCGCATGATCGGCTTGTTGATGTAACATTTGATTAAACTCCTTCATCGTATCATCTAATGATAGCTCTTCTTGGGGAAGGGGTTTAGAGCCCTTTAACTCTGTTAGTTCGTTTGTTGACCAAACCCAATCATCTGCCTGACCTGACAGATGTTCAATTTGACCCTGTAGCAGCTCTTTTAAGCCGTTGCTGCCAAAGTTACCGGTTTCATCCAGCTGTTTTAATTCGGTCAGTTGCAGGCTTAAAATTTCACTAATACCGTGTTCGAGTTCAGGTTTAGGCAGTTCAGACTGGTTGTGTACCGAAGTGGTCAGATGACGGGACACTTCCTGAATATACAGCGGATCGAGGGTCTTGATTTCCTGATAGAGCTTATTGTCATCTTCGCGCCACAGACGAATCAGTTTGCCTAGAGTTAGCGCATTGAGTTCCTGGATATATGCATTGCGGCTATCAGCATCGTACTGCTGCAAAAGCTGAGGCTTTTGAATTTTAACCTGATCGCTAAAGTATTGTACTAAATCAAAAGCCATGCATTTACTCCTATTTCTTTTTTAATCTAATAATCTTAGGCTTGGTTTTTTCTTTGGTGTTTCAGTTTGTTCCTCTGTGCTTGATTTTAAAGCATTTGGATCATTTTGGATATGTTCATATTCACTTGGATCAAAGAATAAACCCTGGCCATTTTCGCGAGCATAAATCCCCAGAACTGCAGCAATGGGTACATAAATATCGCGTGCTACGCCACCAAAGCGCGCTGAAAAGCTGATGGCATCATTGGAGATGTGCAAGCCATGGACTGCATGTGGCACGATATTTAACACAATCTGGCCATCCTGAATGAACTGCTCTGGCACCATGGTGTTGGGTTGGGTGGCATCGACCAGAATATGCGGTGTAAGCTGGTTGTCGCAAATCCATTCATAAATGGCACGCACCAGATAGGGACGGGTTGGGCTTAAGTTGAGTTCCTGTTCAGACATATCTACTCTCTACTTATTTATTAAAAATTCGCTATAGCGGTTTTTTTCCTGCACGGTTAAGGATTTTACAAATGCAGGGCGACTAAAAATTCGCTGGCAATATAAATGAATCGGGCGGCAATACTGTTTTGGCAGTTCAATGCCCATGGCTTTCAAGCGCAGGAAAATTGGGGCCAGCATACAATCCAGGATGCCAAAGTTTTCCGCCATAAAATAAGGGAAATGCTGAAATAATGGTGTGAGTGAGACCAGTGTATCACGAAGCTGCTTTTGTGCCTTGGCCTGTGCTGCGCTATTCAGGGTATCTTCATGGCAAAGCACGATATCGGCCAGCTTTAGCCAGTCCTGCTCAAAACGCCAGATGTATTGGCGCTGCTCTGCGCGGGGTGCTGGTGCATCGGCATAGAGCTTGTTTTGCCGGTAGCGGTCATCAACATATTCGGAAATAATTGGGGCATGGAACAGTTTTAAATCTTGCTCTACCAGCATGGGTAGGCGATTATAAGGATTCAGGCTGGCTAAATCTTCATCTTCATGGTCGACCAGGACCAGATGATATTTAATATTCTTCTCAGCCAGTACCAGGCGAATCCAGTGCGAGCGGAAATCGTCTGCATGACTGTATAGTGTAATTCCCTGTAGCGGTGTATTTTCCAAGGACATAAATCAGTAAGCAGCAAAATGAATCAGTTAGGATACTAAAATTCAACCTAAAAAGCACGAAGCGAAAAAGGATGAATCGGGTGAAAATGGGTTAGATTATAAAAAAATAACAGGAGCGGCGCAGTATGATGATAAAACTTGTGTTTCTGATGTTCTGCTTAGGAATTGGGGTAGTGAACTATTATTTCAGCAAGGCCTTCTGGCTGCATGAGGGCAGTTGGGGTAAAGATGTACCTGAACAATAAATTCCTTTATCTTTAAAATAACAGCCAATAAAAAAGCCTTGGATAAACCAAGGCTTTTTGTCCAACTCGGTAAACGAATTAACGTTTAGAGAATTGAGGACGTTTACGTGCTTTACGTAAACCAAGTTTCTTACGTTCAACTTCACGAGCGTCACGAGTAACGAAACCAGCTTGACGAAGAGCAGGTTTTAAAGTCTCGTCAGAAGCGATTAATGCACGAGTAATACCGTGACGGATCGCGCCTGCTTGACCACCGATACCACCACCAGCAACAGTGATGTAAAGGTCATATTTTTCAGTTGCTTCAAGAAGCTCTAAAGGTTGACGAACAACCATACGAGCAGTTTCACGACCGAAATATTGCTCTAATGAACGGTTGTTGATCACGAGTTTACCAGTACCAGCAGATAAGAAAACACGTGCAGTTGCGGTCTTACGGCGACCTGTACCATAGTTAGTAGCCATGTGCTGTATCCCTTAGATATCCAAAACTTGTGGCTGTTGAGCAGTATGAGGATGCTCGCTACCAGCGTACACTTTCATTTTCTTGATCATTGCATAACCAAGAGGACCTTTTGGCAACATGCCTTTCACAGCGCGTTGGAAGATTTCTTCAGGTTTGTGAGCAACTAACTTTTCAAAGTTAGTTTCTTTTAAACCGCCTGGGAATTCAGTGTGGCGATAGTATTTTTTGTCAAGTGACTTGTTACCAGTTACTTGAACTTGTTCAGCGTTGATAACAACGATGTAGTCACCAGTGTCAACGTGAGGAGTATAAGAAGTCTTATGCTTACCGCGTAAACGACGAGCGATTTCAGTCGCAAGACGACCTAAAGTTTTGCCAGAAGCATCAACAACGTACCAGTCGTGTTGAACTTCAGCTGGCTTAGCGCTGAGAGTTTTCATTAAACCACTACCTATTATAGTTGGTTTGGACGGTGAATCAGTCCAAACAAAAAGGAGACGAGATTCTAAACGAAATTGTCGAGAACCACAATGAAAATATAAAATTTCAAGCGCTGTATTTTAATCAAAATCCTGAGAAAAGAAAAGACTTGCCAAGAACATCCATCTGCCGTGCCTAGTACTGATCAACTTTCAGCTAAATATCCGCCTTCAAAAGCAGTTTAGATTGCCCCAAAACCGGCCAATCTGCCCGAATCTTCAGCAGAATTCACGGCCGCTGCGGTCAAAGTCTGCTTATAATGGGAGATGCCTTATTGTTTAGGATCAATCATGCTGCCTTTATATGTGACCAGTGGTGAACCTGCCGGCATTGGCCCGGATATTTGTCTGCATCTTGCCGACCGTGTAGATGAGCGTCCCGTTGTGGTTCTGGCCGATCTGGCCATGCTGGCCCAGCGTGCGCAAGTGTTGAAGATGCCGGTAGAACTGATTGAATACAGCGGGCAAACTGCTTCTTCAGAAAAAGGGCAGCTCTATGTCGAGCATGTGCCTTTACAGCAAGCTGTGGTGATGGGCGAGCTGAATCCGCAAAATGCCGCTTATGTGTTGGAACAGCTACGTCGTTCGGCCGATTATGCCATGTCAGGCAAAAGTGTCGGGGTAGCGACTGCGCCGGTACAGAAGTCAGTCATCAATGACGCTGGTATAGCCTTTAGTGGCCATACCGAATATTACCAGGAGTTTGCGGGCGTGCCGCGCGTGGTGATGATGCTGGCCACCAAAACCCTAAGAGTGGCCCTGGCCACTACGCATTTACCGCTGCGTGCAGTGGCTGATGCGATTACCGCTGAACGTCTGCATCAGGTGATTGATATTCTCATCCACGATTTAAAATCCAAATTTAAAATTGAGCAGCCGAATATTCTGGTCTGTGGTTTAAATCCGCATGCCGGTGAGGGCGGTTATTTGGGCATGGAAGAAATTGAGGTGATTAATCCGGTGCTGGAAAGCTATCGCGCGCAGGGCATCCAGATGAGTTTAAGCCTGCCGGCTGATACCTTATTTACTCCGGAAAACCTAAAAGATGCCGATGCGGTTCTGGCGATGTATCACGATCAGGGCTTACCTGTGCTAAAATCGCAAGGCTTTGGTGAAGCCATCAATATTACTTTGGGCTTGCCGTTTATTCGCACTTCAGTTGATCATGGCACAGCACTCTCCCTCGCAGGCAGCGGTCTTGCGAAAAGCTCAAGCCTGAATGTGGCTGTTGATTTGGCGCTGGATTTAGCGCGTCACTGATCTTGTCTTTATTACACGTTGGAAATCTTTATGTATCAGATTAATGCCTTAAACCCGAAAGATGAAGGGCACCACACGCGCAAGCGTTTTGGTCAAAACTTTTTACATGACCAACGTGTGATTGCGAAAATTGTACGCTCGGTCAATCCGCGTCCGGGCGATAATATTGTTGAAATTGGCCCGGGTCTGGCGGCCTTAACTTCACCATTAATTGGTGAATGTGATGCCTTGACCGTAGTCGAGCTGGACCGTGATCTGGCTGCCGGTTTGCCGGGACGGGTGCCGCATCCGGAACGTTTAACCATTATTGAAACCGATGCGCTGAAATATGATTTTAGCAATCTGTTTGAAGATGGCCGTCCACTCCGTGTCGTGGGCAACCTGCCGTATAACATTTCGACACCACTGTTGTTTCATCTCTTGGAGTTTGGTGACAAAGTCAAAGACATGCACTTCATGCTGCAAAAAGAAGTGGTCGACCGGATTACTGCTGCCCCAAATACCAAAGAATACGGCCGTTTGTCGGTGATGATTCAGTATTACTGCAAACCAACTTTCCTGTTTGAAGTGCCGCCGGGTTCCTTTAACCCGCCACCGAAAGTGACTTCTGCGGTGTTCCGTTTAGAGCCGTATGAGGTGAAACCGATTGTGGCGAAAAATGAAAAGGCTTTATCGCGTCTGGTTTCGCATGTGTTTACCCAGCGTCGTAAAACCTTGCGCAATAGCTTAAAAGGCATGCTGGCAGAAGATGGTTTTGAAAAAGCCGGTGTTGATCCGATGGCACGTCCAGAAACCCTGACCCTGGCCGAATTTGTGGCTTTGGCAGATCAAATGGTGGTGTAAACAACGATGGCACGTTATAACTATGTGATTGGCGATGTACAGGGCTGTTTTGAAGCACTGAAAGCCTTGCTCAAGGAAATCCGCTTTGACCCGGATCAGGACTTTATCTGGTTTGCCGGTGATCTGGTGGCACGTGGTGAAAACTCGCTTGGCGTGTTGCGCTTTGTCAAAAAGCTGGCTGATCGTGGTGTTGCAACCACAGTGTTGGGCAATCATGACCTGACTTTGCTGGCTGGTGCGCGTGGCCTGAAAGAGATTAAAGACAAAGACCAGACCCGCGATGTGATTGATGCCATCGACAGTGATGAATTGATTGACTGGTTACGCAAGCAGCCGCTATGTGTCTGTCCGAATGAATCGACCATCATTACCCATGCGGGTATTCCGCATTTGTGGAGCGCGGAAAAAACTCAGGCGCTGGCCAAAGAAGTTGAAGCGGTGATTCAGCATGAAGATTTTGCGGTGATGGATCATTTTCTGGCCGAGATGTTTGGCAAAGAGCCGGCCCTCTGGTCAGATGATTTACAAGGCAATGAACGCTTACGCTGTATCGTCAACTATTTAACCCGGATGCGCCTGACCGATGCAGAAGGACGCCTGGAGTTCAGCTTTAAAGACAGTCTGGACGATCCGATGCCGGCCGGGTTTAAACCGTGGTTTGAATATGCTTCGGCTGCAGCTGCAACGCATCAGATTATTTTTGGGCACTGGGCCGCGCTGCAAGGCAAAACCATTTCCGCCCAGATTCAGAATGTCGATGGGGGCTGTGTCTGGGGACATCAACTGGTGGCTTACCGTCTGGAAGATGACACGATTTTCCAGGTCGATAACCCGCTGGCAGGTTTCTAAATGTAATTGCCATAAAAAAAGCCACATCATGATGTGGCTTTTTTTGTCTGTACCGATTGGTCTTTGTCGATGTGCAGCTTAGTCAATACGAATCCAGGTCTGATTGCGTCCCAGCACAGACACCCCAAGATTGGCTCTTAAGGTCAGGCGTCTTTTACTGCTGTTTAAACGGATTTTGGCATTATAGATTTTGCCGGCCAGTGGATCGATAACACGTCCGTGGTTATAGGTACCGGTGCCTGCCACATGCTTAAGGCCTTGCAGGATTTTCATCCCTAAAATGGGCTGGTTGGTAAACGGTGCAGGGCAGTTCTGGCAGAGTTCGCGTGCCTGATAGCCGGGACGAGGTGTGACTTTCACAATAGTGCCGCTATAACTTTTATCGGCTTCCTGGCGAATCTGGATAATGGCTTTGGCCGCACCGGTTTTATCATCAATCTGCTGCCAGGTGCCAGACAGATCATCGGCCCAGACATTGCTGCTCAAGAGCGTTCCGGTCGCCATCGTCAGCAATAATTTCTTCAACATAATTAACCTTGTTGCCTCCCCTTGTTTTTAGAGGTTGCTATATTAGGTTAATTACTCCAAGAGTCAATAAAAGCCTTACCAGAACTGGGATTGGCGCAAAAACAAAGCTACAAATGTGGCTTCGTTAACAGATTGAAAACGGACTTATTCCAGGCGAATCCAAGTTTGGCTGCGCCCTAGTGTAGACACCCCCATATAAGCGCGCAAAGTCAAACGCTTACCTGTCGAGTTGAGGCGGATTTTTGCATCGTAAATACGACCTGCCAATGGATCAATTACGCGTCCTTTTTCGTAATTATTGCTGTCTTTGATCTGTTTTAAGCCTTTTAAAATATCCATCCCTAAAATAGGTTGGTCAGTATAAGGCGCAGGACACTTATTACAAAGTTCACGTGGGGTATAACCTGGACGTGGAGTTATTTTAATAATTTTACCTGTATAGGTTTGATTGGCTTCTTTGCGTATTTCAATAATTGCTTTGGCAGAGCCGGTTTTATCATCAATTTGTTGCCAGACGCCACTTAAGTCATTGGCGAATGCTGCAGTTGAGAATAACAGGCTGGTGAATGCAGTGAGTAAAATATTCTTTTTCATTTCAATTCCTTTACCGGGTACAACTTTTATTTTTTATCCCTGTTTTCAGGTATAAGACCTGTGGCGCAGAGAGTCAACCCTTATTTTTATAAATTTCTATTTTTCAACATATTAGTAGAACATGCCACCTTCTGTGGCATGTTCGAATGTAGCTTAGTCTGCTTTAATCCAGGTCTGGCTACGGCCAAGCGCAGATACGCCGACATAACCTCTGAGGGTTAGACGTTTACCGTTGCTGCTCAGTTTAGCTTTGGTACTGTAAATATTGCCAGACAGCGGATCAATAATCTTGCCGCCGCTATAGTTGAGTTTGCCCTTATACGCCAGTCCTTTTAGTACATCCATGCCTAAAATGGGCTGATTGGTATAAGGCGCAGGGCAGTTGACACAGGTTTCTTTTGCTGTGTAACCCGGACGTGGCGTTACTTTGACGATTTTAGCGGTATAAGTGCCATTAGCTTCTTGACGAATCTCTAAAATGGCTTTGGATGAACCGGTTTTATCATCAATATTGCGCCAGGTACCGGAGAGATCTTCCGCGAAAACGCCAGCACTGAATGTGGCTGCCAGAAGTGCCACTGTATATTTAAATTTTCCCATGTTTCTATCCCTTTAATACACTTCAAAAAATTCAATTTTCATCTTAAGAATATTTTTTCATCAACACAAGATGTAAATATTGATTCTTGAGTCACATTTTTTGAATAAAGAGTATAAATGTTGGCAGCCAGACTGCGGTAAACACGGCATTCACCGCCATCCCAAATGCAGCATAACGACCGGCTACACTACCACGCTGCCAGGCCTGTGCTGTGCCAATTGCATGCGCAGCAAGGCCTAAGGCCAACCCTGAGGCGCGCTCATCATTAATATGACGTAGCAGCAGCGGTGAGAAAGCGGCACCAATCACCCCGGATAAAATCACAATCAGAATGGCCAGACTGACCGGTGCTTCCAGCAGGGTGGCAATATTGATGGCAATTGGTGTGGTCACGGCACGGGTGGCAAATGCCATGATGTCATCGCCGGCCATATGTAAGAGATAGGCCAGTCCCATCGGTAAGGCCACGGCACTGATGCTGGCAAACAGCAAAATACCCAGAATAGCTTTGAGTGGCAGATCATCATAGCGCATGGCCGCCAGCGGAATCGCCAGTGCCACGGTCACATAACCCAGCAGATGGTTAAACAGTGGATTGACCTGTGCCATATAATCTTCATAGGGAATGCCAAATACATACAGCAGCAGCACAATAAAAATCATGCCAAAGACAATGACTGGAATTTGCGGCAGTTTCTGGTTACAGGGTTTGGCAAGCAGATAGGCCACCAGCGTGATTAAAAAGCCATAAACAATTGCGAGCATGTTTTAATCTCCTAGAGCCAGCGTTTGGCCATTTTGGCATACAGCCATAACGGCAGTAGGGTGCTGAGAAACAGCACCACCAGAAAAGCCGGGATTTTATTGCCCATATGGCTCAGCATCAGCAGTGAGCCGGCACTAATCGGTAAAAAGGCAAACGCACTTTCTTTCATGATTTTATTGTTGGTATCGACAATCCGGGCTGGAATTTTATGCAGTCGGCGCCACAGGAAAAGCACCACCAGCAGGCTGAGTAAACCCATCAGGTTGCCCAGTTCAGGATGGTTGAAATAGGTCGCAATCCAGACGGCTGTTTCACGAAATACAATAATTAAGAGCAGTGTGCCAATCCAAGCTGGCCAGTCGATACGTTTAAGCCTGTTCATTTTTTATCAGTCGGTCATATTTTACTGTTCAAGTTTTAACTGATCTCATCATCAATTTCAAATTCTTCTAAAGGCCGTTTAAATTGCTGAGCCTTGGCACCCAGAATTTCGTCCAGCGGCAAGTGCGCCTGACGGATCATCTGTTCCAGTTTGGCAGGGGCCATATTTACGCGCAGATTCAGTTGTCCCTGCTCATCATAGTGCTCAGACTGAATCACATTCAGTTCATAAAACTGGTTGCGTAATTTGCCATAGGCCGGTTTTAATACCACATCAAAACTTTGAATCTGGCCCATCAGACATTCATGTACCGCCTGACGTAACAGTTCCAGTCCCTGACCCGAATGTGCTGAAATATACACTCGCTCCGGCTGATGCGGCTTGGCATAGACAATTTTGGCCTGCTCGCCGGTGCGGTCGATTTTGTTATAAACCCTGAGCACCGGCACATCTGCGCCAATTTCTTTCAGGACGCGCTCAACTGCTTCAATCTGTTCCAGCATGTCCGGACTGCTGGAATCAATCACATGCAGCAACAAGGTCGCTTCCAGAGTTTCTTCCAGCGTGGCCTTAAATGATTCCACCAGCGAGTGCGAGAGATTACGGACAAAACCCACGGTATCGGCCAGCACCAGCGTACCAATCCCATCCCATTCCAGCCGGCGTAAGGTCGGGTCGAGCGTAGCAAAGAGCTGATCGGCGGCGTAGACATCGCTATTGGCCAGAATATTAAACAGCGTCGATTTGCCGGCATTGGTATAGCCAACCAGTGATACGGTAGGAACGGCGGCTTTTTGACGGGCCACACGACCCTGCATACGGGTCTGGCGGACTTTATCCAGTTTGGCTTTCAGCTGGCCCATACGAATTCTTAACAGGCGGCGGTCGGTTTCCAGCAAGGTTTCACCCGGACCACGTAAACCAATCCCGCCTTTTTGACTGTCCAGATTGCTGCGGCTACGAATCAGGCGTGAGGAGAGGTGATGCAATTGTGCCAGCTCGACCTGCAATTTCCCTTCATAGGTCCGGGCGCGCTGGGCGAAAATATCCAGAATCAGCTCGGTCCGGTCGACCACACGGCATTGCATCACTTTTTCTAAATTACGTGCCTGTGCCGGCGTCAACGCATGATCGAAAATCACCAGTTCAGCCTCGAGTTCTGCAACCAGCGCAGCAATTTCGTCCGCTTTACCAGAACCGATAAATAACTTAGCATCGGGTTTAATCCGCTGGGCAAACACATGCTGCAAAACTTCAGCACCTGCAGATTTTGCAAGCAGATGAAATTCTTCTGCATCAAGGTCTTCTAAAATCTGTACGCTGACGCTCACGAGCACAACGCGTTCTCCACCTTGATGTTGCTGGTAATCTGGCACCTGGGCATTTCTCCTCATGAAAATTCTATTCTAGAGCAAAAAGCGCCAGCTGCGTGAACTAGATGAAGATGATTACAGCAGCATGACAAAAAGCAGGCGAATCCTCACAATCCTCAATTTGGAATCAGTATCATCCTCTTTGTGAGAGGGAGGCATGGAAAGCTTGATCGTTGTATCTGATTCATCAGGATGATCATTACATCAAGGGATTTGCTGTGGATTTATCCATTGCAGCAAGACTGTAGAAGAATTGGTATAGCGCATTTCAATTGAGCGATCTGGACAGTTTTTCGGTGCTTATGATCAATGTCTGGTCAATTGCTTCAAGATAGAATACAGTTCTCTGAACAATTCTTGCTGTGATTTTCGCAATTCACGATTATGCTATGTCTCAAGTTTCTTTATCTTCATCCGCTTCAATGAATAGTTTGTCCAAATTTTTTCTCTATTCTAAAAAAATCACTGCCGGTCTGGCAGCGGTGAGCGAAGGCTTTTATCTGGTGTATCGTCACAGCTTGTATAAGCAGCCGAATAATCCGCAGAATACCCGTTATGTGCAGCATTTTTGCCGTCAGCTGTGCAAGGTGTTCAATATTGAAGTTGAAGTGCATGGAGAAATTCCAACCCAGCCGGCCTTATGGGTCAGCAACCATGTGTCATGGCTGGATGTGCCGGTGCTCGGTTCAGGTGCACGGGTGTTTTTTCTGGCCAAAGCTGAAATTGAGCAATGGCCGGTGTTTGGAAAGTTGGCCAAAGGTGGCGGAACCTTATTTATTAAGCGCGGTTCGGGAGATTCGATTAAAATCCGCGACCAGATTACCCAGTTTTTAAAAGAAGATGTGCCGGTACTGTTTTTCCCGGAAGCCACGACTTCAGACGGGACTAAAATTAAAAAAGTACATGGCCGTTTATTGGGTGCGGCAATTGAAGCGCAGCGTCCGGTGCAAATCTGTCTGATCTGTTATATCAACCAGCAGGGCGAGCTGGATACCGTAGCGCCGTTTATCAATGAAATGACCTTTATTGAGCATGTTAAAAATGTGCTGGAGATGCCGAAAGTCACCGCACATTTAATGGCTTTAAATCCGATTTCGGTAGAAGGGCATACGGTGGAAAGCCTGACCTCGCTGGTTCAAAACAAGATGATTGAGGGCTTGGAGCAGCTGCATCAAAAAGTCCTGATTCAGCAGGCCAGTGCTTAAGCTTTAACCTGTGTAGCAGGCTTACATAAAGCCTTCAATTGGCAGCCAGGAAATGATTTTCATGGCTGCTTTTTCATACCATTTCATTTTCGGTTCTTTAACAAATACGCGTTCTTCGCCTTTGCTGTTCACGACGCGCCAGTTAATGTTGTTTTGTGCATCCAGCACCAGACGGTAGGCATATTTGGATAAATTGGCATCCATGGTCTGATGCACCGATTTCGCCAGCGTCGGACTGTTGAGCAATACCCCAATTTCACTGTTTAAATAGGCTGAGCGCGGATCAAAATTAAAAGAGCCAATAAAGACCTGTTTTTCATCCAGTGCCATCAGTTTGGCATGCAGGCTGGAACGGCTCAGGCCTTTTAAGCTGACTTTGGCTTTTTTCGACAGTTCTTCGGTATTGCTGTTCAGATGCTTGGCCTCGGGTGCATATAAAAACTCATACAGCTCGACATCATTTTCCAGTAAGTCCTGACGGTATTTGGCATAAAACGCGTGTACCAGCGGAACGTCATTGGCCTTATAGGAATTGGTCAGTACCCGCACCTGTACGCCGTCATTGGCCAGCTGTTTTAAGCGGTCGGCCCCGGATTCTTCCGGCACAAAATAGGCCGAAATAATATCCACACTTTCAGTCGGTTTTTCCAGATGACTGAGCAGCTGGAAATTCAGTAATTCTTCTTTGGGTGCGCGGTCTTTAATCTTGCTCGGCGAGTCTTTCACCACTTCTGCTTTGACCCAGTCAAACTGGATTTTGTGGTTAAACCACTGCTCAATGGCTTGGGAGCGTGTGGCTAAATTAAGATAATTTTGTACCGCCACTTCTGCGGAATGGTCTTCGAGCTGCTGTTTCAGGCTTTCATAACGCAGATGATGCTGCTGTGGATTGACCAGCTGCTTGACCGAATAGGCATAATCATCATTCCAGTATTCATCAAAGGAGTGAATGATTTCATCGGAGGCAGAACCAACCAGCATCACGTCGACATCGGAAAATTGGTAGCTGTCGCTGACGTTATAATACTGATTACTCATATTGCGCCCGCCAATCAGGGCAATCTGGTTATCGGCAATAAAGCTTTTATTGTGCATGCGCCGGTTGATGCGTTTTAAATCCAGCACCATATCCATGGCGCGGTATTTACGGAAGCGGTACGGATTGTATAGCTTGACGTCGATATTGCTGTGCTGGTCCAGTGCCAGATAAATACCTTCCATTTTCTTGGCATTGTTATCATCGACCAGCAAGCGCACTTTCACGCCGCGATCAGCTGCGCGAATAATTGAATGTAGTGCCAGCGCCCCGATTTTGTCGTTGTCCCAGATATAATATTGCAGGTCTAGGGTTTCTTCTGCCTTATCAATTAAATACAAGCGTGCTGACAGGGCTTCCAGCGGATCGTACAGCACCCGATAACCGGTCAGCTGCGGATTTTTTTCACGCAGCGGCAATACAATCTGGGCCAGATGGGTATGCTCGGTTGGCGTTTCAAAAGCCATTTGAACCGGATGTTCAATCTGTTTGGGCAGGGTTGAACAGCCACTGACTCCCAACACTAAACTGCAACTCAACAGCATGGCCGCGGTAGAAGAAGACATAGAACTTCTCGCGTATGTATTTGATTGCAAATTAAATTTGTCAGGATGTATCATATTGTCTAAAACAAGTCCAAAATTTGGTTTGAGTATAATTGCCAGCTGTGAAAAGATAAATATAAGAACGGACGAATTTAGTCGCCGGGGGAGAGTCGGGCATAACTATGTGGGATAGCCAATCAATTATACTGTATTTCTATATCGGCTTGGCCATACTGGCAGTTTGGGCCGTGTCACAGGCGTGGCGCAGTCAGGCCAATACAGAAACGATTCATCCCTTTAAAGCCTTTGTGCATCTGCTGGCCTTTTATCTATCCTATTTATTAATTCCGCTGTTCTTCTTTAGTATTTATGCTGGCTGGATTGGCTATTACTCCTTGCATGAAGCCATTTTTATCGGGCTGGTCAGTGGTGTGCTGGTCTATGCGCGTTTTATTGAACCGCATCTGATTTTGGTGAAAACCACCCGCTATCAGATGCTGCCCGATCAGCCGCTACAACGCCCAGTCCGAATTGCCCTGATTGCCGACCTGCATATAGGTCTATTTTCCGGGCATGAACGCCAGCTCAAGCAGATTGTCGCCAAGATTAACCAGGAAGAACCGGAAATGGTGCTGGTGGCAGGTGACTGGACCTATGAGCCGGAAAATAAACTGGCCGATGAGCTGGCAATACTAAAAGAGATTAAAGCGCCAATTTATTCTGTGACCGGCAATCATGATGAACAGTATCCCGGACCGCCGATTCAGGAACTGCTCAAACATGCGCTTGAGGTCAATCATGTGATTGATATTGAAGGGAAGATTGTCGAATTTGACGAGTTTCGCCTGATTGGGATTGGTGACTTATGGTCCGGCCGTACCGATATGCGCTATATGCCGGATTTACCGCAAGACAAGCCGTGGCTGATTCTATCGCATAACCCCGATACGGTTGATATGGTGCCAAAATTGCCGACCCATCCCTTAATGCTGTCGGGGCATACCCATGGCGGTCAGGTGGAATTGCCGTGGCTGACCGATTATGTAATGAAACGCGTATCGATTGTCGGCCATAAAAAAGGCCTGTACCGGCATGAACATGCCGATGTGTTTGTCACTGTTGGTACTGGGATGGTGGGTGTGCCATTTCGTTTTCGGGTGCCACCGACCATTGATATTATTGAACTCTGCTAATGCCAAAAGGTGGGCGTTTTAAAAGACCCACCACAGCAAGGCAATCAGAATCACGACGCCAATCAGGACCAATACCCCGATATTCAGGCGGTGATTGTTCCGGTTTAAATCTTCAATGCCATTTGCCGCTGTTTCGACCGGGGCTTGTGCTTCGGTATGTAGCTGCGGGCGCGGTGGATCTTCAGTATCAAAATAAGGTGTGCTGATGTCGTCTATCGGTTTGGGGGCACATTCACCCTTGGAGGCCTCCATGGCCAGACCGTGCTGGCGAATCAGTTCATCAATCAGCTGCTGGGCTTCTGCTTCAGTCAAATGACTGTCTGTTCTGAGGTACTGCACCGCTTCATGGCGTTTGCCATCATCCAGCAACAAAATAACTTTCACCAGTTGTTCTTCCCGAAGGGTTTCAATCAGACGATCCATACAATGACCTGCTGGTGGGGGATAAGCTTTTATTGTTTCTAAACTTGGCCAGATGCAATAGTGTGTTTGTGTATGATTTTGCATCACAAATAAAAAAACCAGCGTTATCTACACTGGTTTTTTTCAGTCAGATGAACATTTTAAATCTGGCTGTTGACATCATCATGCTTGGTTTCACGAATCGCCAAGAAGGCCAGAAGTGACAAGATAGATGCAGCTGTCAGGTAATAACCCACGGCAGCCAGACCATATTCGGTCGCCAGTTTGGTGGCAATCAGCGGTGCAAAAGAGGCACCGAAAATACCGGCCAGGTTAAAGGTCAAGGCAGAACCGGTATAACGCACCGAAGTCGGGAAAATCTCTGACAGGACGGTCCCAATTGGACCATAGGTCAGCCCCATAATCGCCAGACCAATACACAGGAACAGGAACACCACCAAGGTATTACCGGATTCCAGCATACTGGCAAAAACCAGACCAAAGAGCGCCGATACAACACACACACCAATAGACGTGGCTTTACGGCCAAATTTTTCTGCCAAAATCGCTGAGAGTGGAATAAACGCTGCAAAGCACAGGGTAGCAATCAGCTGTAATTCCAGGAAGTCGGCGCGGCTATAACCGAGCTGGGTGGTGCCCCAGTTGAGCGCGAATACCGTGGTCAGATAGAACACTACGAACGTACAGATCGCGGCAATGGTGCCTAAAATCAGCATGCCCCAATGTTTGGTCATGACTTCTTTAAACGGCACATTCACTTCTTTCTGTTTGTTTAAAACATTCTGGAAAGCCGGCGTTTCATGCAGTTTCAAACGAATCCACAGACCAACAATCACCAGTAAGGCACTGGAAATAAAGGGAATACGCCAGCCCCAGCTCATGAACGCTTCTTCGCTCATGAACGCGCCTAACAGCAGGAAGGAACCGGTGGCCAGAATAAAACCAATTGGAGCCCCCAGTTGCGGGAACATGCCGTACCAGGCACGTTTGCCTTCCGGTGCATTTTCGGTGGCCAGTAAAACCGCACCTGACCATTCACCGCCCAAGCCTAGACCTTGACCTAAGCGGCACAGGGCCAGCAGTAACGGTGCGGCAATGCCGATTTGTGCATAGGTGGGTAACAGGCCAATGGCTACAGTGGAAATCCCCATGGTCAGCAGTGCAGCGACCAGGGTAGCTTTACGGCCAATACGGTCACCGAGGTGACCAAACAGTGCCGCGCCAATCGGGCGGGCAATAAAGGCAATGGCAAAGGTGGCCAGAGACTGAATGGTGGCGGTCATCGGATCGGTACTGGTCGGGAAGAACAGGTACGGGAAAATAATGACCGCAGCAGTCGCATAAATATAAAAATCGAAGAATTCGATGGTAGTGCCTACCAGACTCGCGGTGAGGACACGAAATTTTGAGTTCGTTGGTGCTGCTTCTTCATTGATTGCAGCAGAAGTTGATGACGCCATGAATGACCTTACACTTATTAAAAATAAAAAATTAGTTTTACAAGCGTAATCTTTTTAAAAAAGGCGTAATTTCTTAAAAAAACAACGGCAATCGTTTCGATTCAACGCGCTCAGGGTCACTGAAATGGAGAATCAAAACAATTAAATCACGTACAGATAGATAGACAGAAAATGTGATCCTGCCCCGATCAATACAAAAATATGCCAGATAGCGTGTGTGTATCTTACCCGTTTTAACGCATAAAACAATGCACCAATCGTATAAGAAATTCCACCAATCAATAAAAAAGTTAGCGCAGGTGGACTTAAAAAGCGTTGCATATCATCAATCACCAGAAGTGCTAACCAGCCCATCACCAGATAGGCAATCAGTGAAATTTTCTGAAACCGGTTGATGAAAACCAGCTTAAATACAGTGCCAATCAGGGCAATAATCCACAGTGCAATTAACAGATATTGCGCTTTGGCAGTAGGAATGGCGATAGACAGAAAAGGGGTATAGGTGCCAGCAATTAAATAATAGATGGCGGTGTGATCGAGCTTTTTATACCAGCCGCGGCGCTGCGGACTGTCGGCATAATGGTACAGACTGGACGCTGAAAACAATAGGAACATACTCAGCGCATAGACCCACAGCCCGATCCAGGGTCCAATACTTAAATAACTGCCTTTAATCACTAAAAAAATACCGGCCACCAGCGCCAAAGCTGCGCCTATGGCATGGCTGATGAAGTTCATTCGTTCTTCAACCGGATCGTAGTCGGGTGCCAAGGGTGCATTCATAAGCGTGGGATCGTTATAATTAAAATATACGAATGTATAGTAATTCAATTTTGCATTTCGCGTAAGACGCTTTACACTTTAGCTGCAATTCATTTCAGGTTTTACTCATGTCTCAATTGGCGACTTCTCCCAATCCGGAACAACAATTTCTAGATACGTTTCAGCAAGCCATTGAAACACAGCGTTTTGAGCGTTTAATTCTGAGTCAGTACAAAGGCGAACTTGAACAGCTGGAAAAAATGACCTTCCGGGTCATTTCTTTACAAAATGAAGCTGTACTGAACTGTGTGTACCGATATAAAACCCAGGATGTCACCAAAAACTATCCGCTCACTGAGGCAGTGGCTCAAGTCAGCGCACTGCTAGGCTGCTGCAAACAGGCCAATTTATTGACCTTAGATGAAGACCTGCAGCTGAAAAAGAACAAGAAAAAAGCCATGCTGATGGTGAACAAGAAAAAAGCTGAGGCCGCACCGGCAACTGTCACACAAGGTCATGACCGCAGTAAACAGCGTTATGTCGAACAGGACAGCCCATTTTTGCAGCATTTAAGCATTACCGATCAGCACGGCCAGATCATTCCGAGCATGGCGCGAAAATGGAAACAGATTAATAAATTTGTGGAAATTTTCTCCGGGGCAGTGGAGCAGCTCAACACTCAAGATCAGCCTTTGCATATTGTCGATTTTGGTTCTGGCAAAGGCTATTTAACTTTTGCCCTGTATGACTATCTGGCCAAGCATCAGCAGACGCCGTATGTGACCGGTGTGGAACTGAATCCGAAAATGGTCGCGTTCTGCCAGCAGGTGGCGCAAGATTCCGGCTTTCAGCAACTGGACTTTTTCCAGGGCGATGTCCGTACCTATGCCCCGGAACAGCTCGATGTGATGATTGCCTTGCATGCCTGTGATGTCGCCACCGACTTTGCCATTCACACCGGCATTCGCCTGAATGCACAAATGATTATGTGTGCGCCGTGTTGCCATAAAGAATTGCGTCCGCAGTTACAGGCACCTAAAGTGTTGCAACCGATGCTGCATTTTGGGATTCATGCCGGACAGCAGGCGGAAATGCTCACCGATACCATCCGGGCCTTATTGCTGAAAGCCTATGGCTATGAGACCAAGGTGTTTGAGTTTGTGTCACTGGAACATACCAGCAAAAACAAGATGATTCTGGCCACCAAACGCAAAGACTATACTGCGCCAGATGCGGCGGTGCTGGCCCAGATTCAGGCCTTAAAAGAACTCTATGGTATTCAGAAACATTCGCTGGAGCTATTGCTTAATGATCAGTGGGACCAGCAGGATATCGGACGTAAATGTTAAGGATAAAACAATGAGCCAGATCAGTATTCATGCCGGCAGCTGGCAGGACTTGCAGGCCGATGCCAAAGTAATTCGTGAAGCGGTTTTTATTCAGGAGCAGGTGATTGCCCCGGAAGATGAATGGGATCAGGAGGATGCAGTAGCGCTACATTTTGTTGCGTATGCACAGCAGCAGCCGATTGCCACCGCACGGTTGCTCTCCAACCATAGCATTGGCCGGGTTGCGGTCTTAAAGTCTTACAGAGGTTTAGGTCTGGGCAAGAAAGTGATGGAAGCCATTATTCAGCAGGCCCAGCAGGAGCAGCGTCCTTTTCTGGTGTTATCAGCACAAGTCTATGCCACCGGTTTTTATCAGCAGCTTGGTTTTCAGGTCGAAGGTGAGGAATATCTGGACTGTGGCATTCCGCATATTCGGATGCGCCGTGAACTGCACCCAACTGAAGAAAAATAGAAATCTGCATCCAATAAAAAAGCGGACGTGAAGTCCGCTTTTTTAATATTTGCTGATTAGTGACCGTGTCCCGTGGTATCGCTATGGCTTTCATCCATGGCAGCGTGTTCCGCTTCGGTCATCTGATGCTGTTCTGCGCTGGCCGCCGCACGAGCTTCACGCGCTTCGCGGTCAGCCTGAGCTTTGGCCAAAGCCTCTTCAGACATGGCAGGCGCATTTTTAAAGGCATGTTGCTGGGTGTTGTGTTTATTCTGCTGGCTTGGCATATAGTCCGGTTCATTGCTCACGGCAAGATAGAACAGGCCAAGAAATAACGCACCTAAAACCGAGAAAATAATAAGTGCTTTCCAACCCCAAGGGGATTTTTCTGGAGAAGAGTGGTCGGTCATAACAAACTGCCCAATTGGATAAAAAGAAAACTGAATCTGTTGAAACTTTATAACATAATTATTTCAAAGTCCAAGCCAAGAAAATGCTTTCCTTGCGCCGAGGCGCTGCCCAATACTATCGCCAGAACAAACAAGAGGCCCTAAAGGCCTCTTGAATGCTACCCAGATAGATAGGTTTAAATTTGTTCGCCTTGCGCGACTTTGTCTTTCAATAACTGTGGTGGAGCAAAACGCTCACCATAGCGTTGTTCCAAAGCTTGTGCTCGGTTTAACGCGTCTGTCAGGCCATATTGATTCAGGAACTGCAGGGCACCGCCTGTCCACGGGGCAAAACCAATCCCGAAAATCGAGCCGACATTACCATCTACCACCGATTCCAGCACGCCTTCTTCCAGACAGCGCAAAGTATCCAGCGACTGTACAAACAGGAAGCGGTCAATCAGTTCCTGTTCATCGACAGTTTGCTCTTTTTTCCAGTAACTGAGGCCTTCCCAGAGCGATTTTTTACCACCTTCAGGATAGTCATAGAACCCGGCGCCGGCTGCTTTACCTTTACGGTTAAACTGATGGATCATGGTTTCAATGACTTCATCTGCACCTGAGCGTGGACGTTCTTTGCCTTCCGCTTGCAAGGCTTTGCGGGTTTCTGCCGCGACATGCTCGGATAAGGTCAGCGAGACTTCATCCTGAATCGCCAGCGGTCCAACAGGCATCCCGGCTTTGAGCGCGGCCATTTCAATTTTGGCCGGATGGATGCCTTCGGCCAGCATACGCAGACCTTCCTGCACAAAGGTACCAAACACACGGCTGGTAAAGAAACCACGACTGTCATTGACCACAATAGGCGTCTTGCCAATCTGCTGGACAAAGTCATAGGCCTTAGCCACAGTTTCACGATTTGTGTTCTGGCCTTTAATAATTTCAACCAGTTGCATCTTATCGACCGGGCTAAAGAAATGCAGACCAATAAAACGGCTTTGTTCGTTCGCGGCTTGCGCCAGACCGCTAATGGGCAGGGTCGAAGTATTAGAGGCCATCACGCCATCGGCAGTCAGATAGCCTTCGGCTTCCTGGGTCACCTGTGCTTTTAATTGCTGATTTTCAAACACCGCTTCAATGATCAGGTCACAACCAGCCAGATCTGCCGCTGAGGCCGTCGGGGTAATGCGCGCCAGAATCTGGTCACGTTTTTCCGCAGTCATCCGCCCTTGAGCAACTTTTTTATCCAGCAGTTTCTGGCTGTAGGCCTTGCCTTTTTCTGCATTTTCTACAGCAACATCTTTCAGGATGACCGCAATACCTTTAATGGCTGCGGCATAGGCAATTCCGGCACCCATCATCCCGGCACCTAAAATACCGACTTTTTTCGCCTGCCACTGCGGAATATCCTGTGGGCGGCTGGCACCGGATTTAATGGCATTCAGGCCATGCCAGAAGGTGCCAATCATATTTTTAGAGACCTGACCGGTCGCCAGATAGGTAAAATAACGTGATTCAATGGTCAGCGCGGTATCGACATCGACCTGAGCACCTTCGACCGCAGCCGACATAATCGCTTCCGGTGCTGGATAACAGCCTTTGGTCTTGTCACGTAAAATGGCAGGAGCAATCGCCAGCATCTGCGCTACGGCTGGATGTTTCGGATCACCACTTGGAATTTTATAGCCTTTTACATCAAACGGTTGCTGTGATTTCGGATGTGTTTGAATCCAGTTGATGGCTTTTTGCAGCATTTCATCTGCTGAGTCGGCCATGTCATGGATCAAGCCCAAAGACAGAGCTTTTTCTACCCCAAACTGTTTGCCTTCGATTAAAAATGGAAAAGCAGTTTGCAGGCCGAGCAGGCGTACCATCCGCACGATACCGCCACCGCCTGGTAGCAAACCTAAAGTCACTTCGGGTAAACCGAATCTGGTTTTCGGGTCATTCAAGGCAATGCGGTGATGGCAGCCCAGCGCCAGTTCCCAGCCACCGCCGAGTGCTGTGCCATTTAAGGCAGCAACCACCGGAATGCCACGCGTTTCGATATAACGCAGCTGGGCTTTCATGCCTTCTACCATCTGGAAAAAGTCGCTGGCCTGTTCCGGCTGGGCCTGAATCAGTTCATCGAGATCACCGCCGGCAAAGAAGGTTTTTTTGGCCGAACGGAAGATAATCCCGGCAATCTGTTCATCGGCTTTGAGTTTTTCCACAGTTTCCGCCAAAGCTGCACGGAAATCTGCATTCATGGTGTTGGCGGACTGGTTTGGTGAGTCTAGCGTTAAGATTACAATGTTGTTGGCGTTTTTTTCGAATTGAATAGCGCTCATGCGGTTCCTCCTTAAACCAGTTCAATAATGGTGGCAATACCCATGCCGCCACCAACACATAAGGTGGCTAGACCACGTTTTTTGCCCTGACGTTCCAGCTCATCCAGCAGGGTGCCTAAAATCATGGCACCGGTGGCCCCGAGTGGATGGCCCATGGCAATTGCACCGCCATTAACATTGACTTTGGCCGGATCGACCTGCATCTCATTAATAAACCGCATCACCACTGCCGCAAAAGCTTCATTGACTTCAAACAGGTCAATGTCCTCAATACTTAGGCCAGCTTTGGCCAGGGCTTTACGGGCTGCCGGTGCAGGACCGGTGAGCATAATGGTCGGGTCAGCGCCAACCAGTGCCGTGGCCAGCACTTTGGCGCGTGGTTTTAAACCCTGTTCCTGTACGGCTTTTTCCGAGGCCAGTAACACCAGCGCGGCACCATCGACAATACCGGAGGAGTTACCGGCATGATGCACATGCTGAATTTTCTCGACTTCAGGATATTTTTGCAGTGCAATGGCATCAAAACCCATCTGTCCCATCATTTCAAAACTTGGATTGAGTTTGGCCAGGCCTTCCGCGGTGGTATTCGGTTTAATAAATTCATCTTTGGCTAGAATCACTACACCGGCTTTGTCCTTGACCGGCACAATTGAACGCTCAAAATGACCATTGGCCTGCGCAGCCGCGGCTTTCTTTTGTGACTGCTCGGCAAAGGCATCGACATCGGCGCGGCTATAGCCATCAATGCTGGCAATTAAATCGGCGCCAATGCCTTGCGGGACAAATTCCGACGCCATGTTGGTTTCCGGGTCCAGCGCCCACGGGCCACCATCTGAACCCATCGGTACGCGGGACATTGATTCCACCCCACCAGCGACGACCAGATCTTCCCAGCCAGAGCGGACTTTTTGCGCGGCCAAGTTCACGGCTTCTAGACCGGAGGCACAGAAACGGTTGATCTGCACACCTGCCACATCATTGTTCCAGCCGGCAGCAATCGCTGCTATTTTGGCAATATCAGCGCCCTGATCACCGACCGGTGTGACGCAGCCCAGCACAATATCATCGACCTGGGCAGTATCCAGCTGATGGCGCTGTTCTAATTCACGCAACAAGGTGGTGACCAGACTGATTGGTTTCACTTCATAGAGTGAGCCATCTTTTTTTCCTTTTCCGCGTGGTGTGCGAATGGCATCAATAATATAAGCCTCGCTCATATGCTATCCCTTTGATGAGTTTTAAATTGTTATGCTTTTTGAGTGTAGTGATTAATTGATGAAGTGCAATGACGAGAACGGGCGAGGTCAGATGATGCTTTTCGCCAATAAAAAAAGCCCTCACTTGGCGGTGAGGGCGGAGAGGAAGATCAAACTTGAAAAAACATTGTCTAAAAAATGTTTAGTGATAACCGTGTAGCTGGCGATATAGCCCTGGTGTCACTCCAGTCCATTTTTTAAAGGCACGGTGGAAGGTACTGGTTTCACTAAAGCCGACCTGTTGCGCTACATCTTCTAGCGTCAGTTCCGGATTCAGCAACAGGTGAATCGCGGCATCACGACGTAAGGCATCTTTGACGCCCTGATAGCTTTTACCTTCGGCTGCCAGACGGCGACGCAGGGTTTGCGGTGACAGATACAGCATTGAGGCAACATCATTCAAGGTTGGCATTTCTTCGCCAATCTGGCTCTTTAAGACATCACGAATTCGTGAAGTTAAAGAGTTGGTATTCTTGAATTTCACCAGTAACTGTGCCGGTGCCGCTTTCAGGAATTCTTCCAAGGTTTCTTCATTCTGGCGAATTGGCAAGTCCAGATAGTCGGCCGCAAAGGTAATTTCGGTACGTGGCATATCAAACTGCATTACCGGGGCGAAGAACAGTGCATCGTATTCATCGGCATGGGCAGGGCGCTCATAACCAAAGTGAACACGTTCCAGCGGCAGTCGGCGTTCAATTAACCACGACGCCAGACCATGCCAGATCATCAGCATACTTTCAGTAATAAAGTGGTCCGGGTCCATGCTTTTGGGAATTAACGGCACCAGACGGGCTTCGTGTTTGTCACGTTCCAGCATCACCGACCATTCATCGCCAAACAGTTTATAGAACTGGGAGGATAGTTCTAAGGCATCGCCCAAGGTTTTGGCATGGATAATCAGCTGGCACATGATGGCAAAAGTACCTAAGCGGCGGCCTTGAACATCAAAGCCGATGTGCTCGTCCTGAGTCACCATCCACAGCATTTTAATAAAACGAGTATATTGTTCTGGCGAGATTCGCGCTTTGGGCTGGCGTAACAGCTCGGCCTCAATACCCACGTGTGATAATAAGGTCTCGACGTCCATGCCAAGGCGTTTGACACCGGTTAGAGCCGCATTTACGAAGTGGATACTGATGGTATCGCGGCTCATATTAAAGCCTTCTGACTCTTTGTCTTTGGTAATCACGTATGTTTGACCTAAATGACATTAAAAATAAAGTTTTTGGCAATTTACTTGAGTTGTTTTGCCATTTTTACATATTAAATTGCCGAAATGATCAAGGTAAATGGCTGAACATGACATTGTGTTTATGCTTTTATATTTCTAAGATGATGAAAAAATCAACACAAATAGAGTAAAAACTCCAATGTCATACGCTTTAAACGGACTCAAAGTTTTAGATTTTTCCACCTTGTTACCCGGACCATTTGCCACGCTTTATCTGGCCGATTTAGGCGCAGAAGTGGTGCATATTGAATCACCGAACCGTCCCGATCTGGTCCGGCTATTTCCGCCCTATGCCAATGGCCAGGCGACTTCGCACAGTTATCTGAACCGTAATAAACAGTCGGTGACGCTGGATTTAAAAGACCCGGACAGCATTGCACAAATTAAAGCTAAAATTAAAGATTACGATATTGTGGTTGAGCAGTTTCGCCCCGGGGTAATGCAGCGTTTGGGGCTGGATTATGCCACATTGGCAGAAATTCATCCCGGACTGATTTATTGTTCCATTACCGGCTATGGACAAAGCGGTTCCTATCAGGCCAAGGCTGGACATGATATCAATTATTTAGCACTTTCTGGCATTGCCGGGCATAGTGGCCGAGCACAGTCGGGGCCACCGCCAATGGGTATTCAGATTGCCGATGTCGCAGGTGGTTCGCTACATGCGCTGATCGGCATATTGGCCGCAGTCATTGAACGGCAAAGCAGCGGACAGGGACAATATATTGATATTTCTATGACCGACTGTGTGGCGGCCTTAAACAATATGGCTGCGGCAGCCAGCCTGGCTGGACAGGAACAACAGCGTCCGGAAGCCGGCCATTTAAATGGCGCGATTTTTTATGATTATTATCGTACCTCAGATGGCCGCTACCTTTCGATTGGTGGTTTGGAGCCACAATTTATGCAAGGTCTGGCCGCGGTCCTGGAGTTGCCACTAATTGTGGAAAAAGGAAGTTCTTTTGATTCAGACGACCGGCAGGCGGTGAAACAGGCCATTGGCAATAAAATTCAATCCAAAAGCTGGGTAGAATGGCAGCAAATATTTGCCGAGCAGGATGTTTGTGTCGAACCGGTGCTGTATTTAGAAGAAGCACTGCATTCACCACTGGCCCAGCAACGCGAATGGGTGGTTCAAGTGCCACTGGAACAGGACAGCCCAGACACTGAAGCGCAGTTGGCCTGCCCGATTAAATTCTCGCGCTCCAAAGCTCGTTATGATTTCCGTGGCCAAGGTTTGGGGCAGGGGAACTGGTAACGCGCCGGTCTATAAAAGAGGTTTATCAGCCAATATAAGATGTTTATCCAGACCCAAAAGTGAGGATAAACATCTTATGAAAAAAAATGCTAAATAACGCAAAAAATAATGAAAGATCCAGAAAATAATAATGAATGGCTGCAAAGGCTTGCTTACAGCGCAAGTCCAGCTGACTTATCAATAAAATCGCTATGAAATATGTAAAAAACGCATTTTGTTGATAGATAAAATGTCGCTATCCTGTCGGTCGTTATAATGAAACTACTAGCTGTACGCCATGTATTTATATACTGATTTCGATCAGCAACTGATTAATGAACGTGTTGCGCAGTTCCGTGACCAGACGGAACGTTATTTAGCGGGCAAATTGACAGAAGATGAATATCGTCCACTTCGTCTCCAAAATGGTTTATATGTACAGCGCTATGCGCCAATGTTACGTATTGCCGTGCCTTATGGTTTAATGAGCTCGACCCAGCTGCGTAAAGTCGCTGCCTTGGCCAAGGCCTATGACCGTGGTTATGCCCACGTTTCAACACGTCAAAATATTCAGTTTAACTGGCCTGCACTAGAAAACGTGCCAGATATGCTGGCTGAACTGGCCACAGTTCAGATGCACGCGATTCAAACCTCAGGTAACTGTATCCGGAATACCACCACGGACCAGTATGCCGGTGTGGTCGCTGGTGAAATTGCCGATCCGCGTCCGACCTGTGAGCTGATCCGTCAATGGTCGACTTTCCATCCAGAATTTGCCTTCTTGCCACGTAAATTCAAGATTGCGGTATCTGCACTTGAAGAAATTGACCGTGCGGCAACTGCTTTCCATGATATTGGTGTGTATATTGTACGCAATGCAGCCGGCGAAATGGGCTATAAAATCATGGTTGGCGGTGGTTTGGGTCGTACCCCAATCATCGGTGCAGTGATTAAAGAATGGCTGCCACGTGAAGACTTAATTGCTTACTTGGAAGCAGTGCTGCGTGTCTATAACCTGCACGGCCGTCGTGATAACAAATATAAAGCACGTATCAAGATTCTGGTAAAAGCACTCACGCCAGAAGTATTTGCCGAGAAAGTTGAAGCTGAATTTGCACATACGGTGAAAACCTTAAAAGTCGATGCAGACACCCTGAAAAAAATGGATGAGAACTTCACGCCATTCGATTATCAGGACTATGCAGATGAAGACTTTACCGAGCTGTTTGCACAATATCCGAAGTTCAAGCAATGGTTTAACATCAATACCAATGCACACAAAGTGAAAGGCTACCGTATTGTCACCATTTCACTGAAACGTGCCGGTATTGCCCCGGGTGATGTCACCACGGAAGAAATGAACCTGATTGCTGACCTGGCTGATCAGTACACTTTCGGTGAATTACGTACTACACACGAGCAGAATATTGCGCTGGTAGATGTACCACAAAAAGACCTGTTTGCCTTATGGCAAACCCTGGATCAACACAACCTAGCGCGTGCGCACATTGGTTTCTTGACTGATATTATTTGCTGTCCAGGTGGTGATTTCTGCTCGCTGGCCAATGCCAAATCAATTCCAATTTCTGAAGCGATTTCACGCCGTTTTGATGATCTCGATACCATTTACAACCTGGGTAAACTGGATCTGAACATCTCCGGTTGTATGAATGCTTGTGGTCATCACCATGTCGGCAACATCGGGATTTTAGGTGTTGATAAAAAAGGTGCGGAATTCTACCAGATTACCCTGGGTGGTAATGCTGATCATGATGCCTCAATCGGTGACATCTTAGGGCCATCATTTGCTGCGGAAAAAGTGCCAGATGTGGTGGAAGAAATTTTAAATACCTATCTTGACCTGCGCCAGGAAGGTGAAGAGTTTATTGATACCTATCGCCGTGTTGGCATTCAACCATTTAAGGAGCGTGCATATGCTTAATACCGCACTACAAGTGCTCTCTAAAGATGGCACGATTGCAGACAATACTTACCAAATTATTGGTGAAGATGGCGTGTTACCACAAGGTGATGTGGTTTTAACGGTTGAGCAGCTCGATCAACTTGCTAATGTTTCAGGTAAAAAAGCATTGTACTTAACCGTAGATGCTTCGCCTGAAACCAATGAGTTTCCGTTAGATCAACTCGATGCCATTTTTATTGAGTTTGCTGGCTTTAATGATGGTCGTGGTTATTCATTTGCTGCACTGCTTCGCCGTCAGGGTTTTGAAGGTGAACTTCGTGCAACAGGTGATGTATTTAAAGACGTACTGAACTATATGAAGCGTTCCGGTTTCGATACCTTCGTGATTAAAGAAGGTAAAGATATTCAGGAAGCGGCAGCCGGTCTGGGTGATTTTACCCATCCTTATCAGGCTTCGACGGCCGTGGCTCAGGCACGTTATCAAACGGGTGCTTAATTTCACCCGTTGCGAAAAACCTCCGTCAGGAGGTTTTTTTGTTTTTGTGCGATAGATTTAGATCAGCATCGTCATCTGACTTTGCTTTAATTTGGTGCAAATACAACATTGTGGCACAATATGGTGCATTCTGTGAGCAGGCTGAATCATGGCTTGAATCCACAGAAGAAGCACCCAATCATCTTCGTTTTACGAATCTGATTTGGAAAAGTTTAACTATTAGCTTGAAGTGACTTGTCTGTATGCAACATTCTATTCGTATTGGTATTGCTGGTTATGGCAATTTAGGGCGTGGTGTGGAAACTGCCATTCAAAAGAATCCGGATTTACAGCTTGTGGGTATTTTTACTCGCCGTGCGCCTGAAACTGTTTCACCCTGCTTTACTGAAACCAAAGTTTTTCATATGGATGCCTTGGCTGACTTACAGAATCAGATTGATGTACTGATTTTATGTGGTGGATCGAAAGATGATTTGCCTAAACAGACCCCTGAATTAGCAAGTAAATTTAATACTGTAGACAGCTTTGATACACACGCACGTATTCCAGAATTTTTTGATGCTGTGAATGCGCCAGCACTTGCGAACAAGAAAACTGCCATAATTTCGATTGGCTGGGATCCGGGTATGTTCTCTATCAATCGTTTGTTCGGTGAAGCGCTACTTCCAGACGGTGAAACCTATACCTTCTGGGGTAAAGGTTTAAGTCAGGGTCACTCAGATGCGATTCGTCGCGTAGAGGGGGTGAAAGCGGGTGTGCAATATACCATTCCCTCCACCGATGCGATGGATAAGGTGCGTAGTGGTTCACGTCCAGAGCTGAGCACCCGAGATAAGCATACGCGTGAGTGCTATGTGGTACTTGAAGAGGGTGCAGATGTAGCAACGGTTGAACAGGCGATTGTGACCATGCCGGATTATTTCGCGGATTACAATACAACGGTAAACTTCATTGATGAAGAAACTCTTCGTAATGAACACAATCGTATGCCACATGGTGGATTCGTGATTCGTAGTGGCAATACCAGCGATGCCCATAATCAAGTCATGGAATTCTCTTTAAAACTGGAGAGTAATCCTGAGTTCACAGCAAGTGTACTGGTGGCTTATGCACGTGCGTGTTACCGCATGAACCAGATGGGCCAGTACGGTGCGAAAACCGCATTTGATGTTGCACCAGGTTTATTGTCGATGAAGTCACCGGAACAACTGCGTAAAGAAATCCTTTAAGTATTAAAATTTAAACGGTTACTTTAATTGTGATGATAAAAAGCCTCCAAGTGAAGGCTTTTTATTTTTGTCTTTTAAAATCCCCCTCCTTTAATAAAGGAGGGGTTAGGGGAGGATTGACTGAATTAAATCTCCCTTAACCCTGAACAAGTTAAAAGTATTGTTTTTAACGAAGTGCAAGGTAAAGAGGGGCTTAAAAGATTAAATTAACTCAATCGCCACAGCAGTTGCTTCACCACCACCGATACATAGGGCGGCGATACCACGCTTGCCACCGGTACGTTTCAGGGCATGAATCAGGGTTAAAATAATACGTGAACCGGTCGAACCGACTGGGTGACCAAGTGCACAGGCACCACCATTGATGTTGACTTTTTCAGGGTCCAGTTTGAACTCGTCCATTGGACACATGGTCACCATGGCGAAAGCTTCATTGATTTCCCACAGATCTACATCTGCAACGGTCCAGCCGGTTTTATCCAGAACTTTTTGAATTGCACCGACTGGTGCAATAGTAAATTCAGAAGGATGCTGCGAATTCGAAGTATAGGCAACCAGTTTCGCCAGCGGTTGTAAACCTTTTGCCGCAGCGTTGTCTGCTGAGGTTAATACAAGTGCAGATGCACCATCCGAAATAGAGCTGGCATTGGCCGCAGTAATGGTGCCATCTTTGGCAAACGCTGGGCGTAGTGTTGGAATTTTTTCAATATTGGCGTTGAATGGTTGTTCATCTTTATCGACCACGACATCGCCTTTACGGGTAGACACCGTTACAGGCACGATTTCATCGGTAAAATAACCTTCATTCACTGCAGTTTGTGCACGTTTTAATGAACGAATAGCAAAGTCATCCATTTGCTCGCGGGTATAACCCTTGGTATTGGCCATTTCCTGTGCAAAAGAACCCATTAAACGGCCGGTTTCTGCATCTTCAAGGCCATCTAGGAACATATGGTCTTTGACTTCACCATGGCCCATACGGAAACCGCCGCGTGCTTTTGGCAGGATATACGGCGCATTGGTCATTGATTCCATACCACCTGCAACCACGTAAGTTGCTGAACCGGCTTTAATCATATCTGCGGCTTGCATGACCGCTTTCATGCCTGAACCACACAGTTTGTTAATGGTTACAGCACCGGTTGAATCCGGTAAGCCTGCCTTACGCATGGCTTGACGTGCAGGACCCTGTTTTAAGCCGGCCGGTAAAACACAGCCCATAATGACTTCTTCGATATCGGTCGGTTGTAAGCCAGCACGAGAAATAGCGGCTTGAATGGTGGCTGCACCTAAGTCGGGTGCGGTTAAACTGGCAAGACTACCCTGAAAACCACCCATTGCTGTCCGTGCACCATTAACAATTACGATATCCGTCATCGTTGTATCTCCAATCTGTTTCTAATCAATTCAATATTTATTTTGAGCTTAAGCCCTAGCAGTATAGGGGAAAAATCCACAGAATAAAGCGTAATTTTCATACATCTTTAGACGCATAAGTTTTAGCAGCTATTGGGAAATTCTATGCGTAGAAAACCACGATTACTGAGGAAAATACGCTGATTGGGGGTAAAACCTGAACAATAATAAAAACTGCCATTGGAGCCTAAAGGCAAGCCCTGCTGGGCGTTAAATCTGAGACTGGGCAGAGACAGGGCGCCTTTCCATTCCAGGTTACCGTATTTCAGGCGGGTCTTTTCAGTTAAGACAATAGATTCACCTGAATCGAGGCTTCGGTTGCGGTTATGATCGATAAAAATAATTAAACCGCTGTTCCATTGATTATTCTGACATTGCTGCAGATCGGCACTGGGGCAAATTACAATATTGGCGCGATAGGTGAGGGCTTGGGATTTGGCCAGGTTAATACTATATTGCAGTAAATAACGGATGCGCTTGGCTTCTTGCTGGGCCAGATATTGCTGAAAATGAGGCAAAGCAATTGCACTGATGATGCCAATAATTGCCATCACCACAATGAGTTCAAACAGACTAAAGCCTGAAGTGTGAGATTTAATTGGGTACATACTAAGTAGACCTATAATTTTTATATTTTTATTATGTTTCTGTAATACAAAATATTGTTTTGTAATATTTTTCTAGGTTGTCATTATTTTTACGCATCTTTCTATAAAGCTGCTAAAATAAAGTGGAAGTGACAATAAGCTATCCACAACAAAAAATTGAGTAAAAATTTACCGAATTACAACGGAAATTGTAAGTAATTTTGTCAATAATTTACTTGATTAAAATTATCAAGCACTTGGAAAAAGAATAAAGTGTTTGTATGATTCAAAGTGACTAGCTTAAAAAGAAAACTGGGGTAAAAAAGCCTATCTCAGGATAGCCAAAACTTTAGGCTTGAGCTTGAACAACAATTTGTTATCTCTGGAGGATAAATCCATGAAAATGAGTCGTATTGCATTGGCAATGCTCGTAGCTGCGCCTTTAGCAGCTGCAAACGCAGGCGTAACTGTTACTCCATTAATGCTTGGTTACACTTTCCAAGACACTAAACACAACAATGGTTCTGAACACCTAACTTCATCTGCTGAAATGGAAGATGATTTATTTGTGGGTGCTGCACTTGGTGTTGAACTAACTCCTTGGTTAGGTTTTGAAGCTGAATATAACCAAGTGAAAGGTGATATGGCTGAACAAGCTGGCGCTGAATATAAGCAAACTCAAATCAATGGTAACTTCTATGCGACTTCTGATTTGATCACTAAAAACTATGACAGCAAAGTTAAGCCATATGTATTATTAGGTGCTGGTCACTACAAATACGAGTTTGACAACGATTTAGGTCGTGAAGGTCGTGGTCTTAAAGAAGAAGGTACTTTAGGTAATGCGGGTCTAGGTGCATTCTGGCACTTAAACGATGCATTAGCGCTGCGTACTGAAGCACGTGCTACTTATAACATCGATGAAGACTTCTGGAACTACACTGCTTTAGCAGGTCTGAACGTTGTTCTTGGCGGCCGTTTGAAACCAGCTGCTCCAGTAGTAGAAGTTGCTCCAGTTGAGCCAGTTGCTCCAGTTCAACCAGCTCCACAAGAGTTGACTGAAGACCTGAACATGGAACTTCGCGTATTCTTTGATACCAACAAATCAAACATCAAAGATCAATACAAGCCAGAAATCGCTAAAGTTGCTGAAAAACTGGTTGAATATCCAAACGCAACAGCGCGTATCGAAGGTCACACAGACAACACTGGTCCACGTGCACTGAACGAGCGTTTATCTTTAGCTCGTGCGAACTCTGTGAAATCTTCACTTGTAAACGAATACAATGTTGACCCAGCTCGTCTGTCAACTCAAGGTTTCGCTTGGGATCAACCGATTGCTGACAACAACACCAAAGAAGGTCGTGCTATGAACCGTCGTGTATTCGCGACAATCACTGGTAGCCGTACAGTTACTGTACAACCAGAAGCAGCTGCTCAATAATTTGAGTAGACCTTAGAAAAAACGACTCTTCGGAGTCGTTTTTTTTTATAATGGAATTTTTATTGCCTTAAAAATCCCGTAGTCTGGGTAAGATGGATTATGAGCACAGAAATTCCGGATCAACTCCTTCAACTTGAAGCCAATGGTGGTATTTTTGCTATTTGGAAGATTTTTCAGCACTATGGGATTGATCTGGAAATTGCTGATCTGGTCCAGCTGTGCCGGCATAATAACGAAGATGGCACTTTTGGGATTGCGCTAGCAGTGGGGTTGAAAAAGCTGGGGCTTGAGGTGATTTTTCATACCGATCCTGATCCGCACCAGCACCCGACGGAAGTGTTGTGTTATCAGGAAGCGAAGCAATTACAGATTCCGCTACAACCGGCACTCAGCTATAGTGCTTTGCAGACATGTGTTGAGCAGGGCCGCTTTGTGATTGTGTTCTATGACACGCTAGAAGGCGTGGGGAATCATTCCTTAATTTATTCGATGGATGCAGAAGAGGTCTGTTTTTTTGACAGCTTTGATGCTATGCCAGCACAGGTTTTCGAGCAGCAGCGTCAGGCAGAGGGCATTTGCCGTCAGGCCATTGTGATTGATGATCGAAATTTTGTGATGCGTTATAGCTAAGGTCACATTTATCGAGATCATAAAAAAGCAGCCACTTGGACTGCTTTTTTGTTGAGTGCTTTTAAAGAAAGCTGAATCAATTATTCACGGTCGATCTTCATCGGCTGCACATCCATCTGCTGATAAGGAATCAGCTTGGTTTTGTATTTCCATTTATAGCCTAACCAAATCGCCAGGAACAATAAAATCCCAATATAGGTGGAAAGCACAGCCAGCCATTCACCATCAAGTACCGCCTGGTAGTTCTGACCCAAGACTACAATCGCACATAAAGTGAAGGCAAACCACGGTGCGAACGGGAAGAACTTGGCACGATAAGCCAGATCTTCAAGTTTATAACCCTGAGCAAGATAGCCTTTGCGGAAACGATAATGGGAAACCGCAATACCCAGCCAGACAATAAATCCACACATACCAGACATATTCAGTAGCCAGTTAAAGACCTGTTCTTCACCAATGAAGGTGGTTAAGAAACATAATGCAGCAATGGCCGTAGTGGCATACAGTGCATTCATCGGTACGCCACGTGGATCAAGGCGGGCAAAGGCTTTTGGTGCACTGCCTTTACGTGCCATATCAAACAGCATGCGCGTAGAGGAATACATGCCTGAGTTACCCGCAGACAGGATCGCGGTTAGAATGACCGCATTCATGACGCTGGCGGCAAAGGCAAAACCGGCCTGTTCATACAGCAAGGTAAATGGTGAAAGTGCCACATCATCTGTTGCAGCAGCCTGCAGTAATCGTGGATCATCATAAGCAATCAGGGTGCCGATAATGAAAATACACACGATATAGAACAACAGGATACGCCAGAAAATCTGTTTGATTGCAATCGGAATGGTTTTTTGTGGATCTTTGGATTCACCTGCAGCCACGCCGACCATTTCTGTGCCCTGGAAGGAGAAACCGGCAATCATCGCTACACCAATCAGGGCCGATAAACCACCGACAAAGGGCGCTTCACCTTTGCTCCAGTTGCCAAACGTTGCAACATCCGGGGTCATCATGATCTTGGCGATCATGACCAGACCAATAATAATAAAGATGATAATCGCAAGCACTTTGACTAAAGAGAAGAAGAACTCGGACTCACCAAAGCCTTTGACTGTCAGAGCATTAATCGCAAACACCACGGTCAGGAACAGGGCACTCCAGTAGAAACCGGGAATATCCGGGAACCAGAACTTCATGATGAACTGTACCGCAACCAGTTCAAACGCCACGGTAATGGCCCAGTTATACCAGTAGTTCCAGCCTAGCGCGAAACCAAAACCACCTTCGACATATTTACTGCCATAGGTAAAGAATGCACCTGAGGTCGGATTGTGGGTCGCCAGTTCGCCCAAGCTGGTCATCAAGAAATAGATCATGACGCCAATCAGGGCATAGGCCAGTAATGCACCACCCGGACCGGCATTGGCAATGGTCGCACCGGAGGCCAGGAATAAACCGGTCCCGATCGATCCGCCAATGGCGATCATATTTAAGTGGCGAGCACCGAGCTTACGCTGCAGCTGTCGGCTGTGTTGAGTTTCGCTCATCATACTTCCTTAACATTTTTTTGAGTGCTCGCGAACAGCACTTTAAAACCTTGTTGATCTGCTTTGACCGTACACTGGCCAAAACTCTGTTCAATCAACAGGGGATAATTTAAAAAGCGGTTGGCCACAATCCACAGTTCGCCACCTGATTTCAGGTGACGACGCGCAGTTTTACACAGTTTTTCGCTGGCATCATAGTCGGTCTGAATCCCCTGATGAAAAGGCGGATTGCTGACAATGGCATGTAAAAACAGCGGCGCATCTTCAATGCCACTGACGGCTTTAATTTCAAGCTGCTGCGGATTGAGCTGGTTGTGCTCAAAAGTCATTTGGGTTGAAGCGAGTGCAAAAGCATCTACATCCAGCGCGAAGATACGGTTATCTGGATTCAGCTTGGCCAGATAGGCACTGATAATGCCGGCACCACAACCAAAATCGGCAATTTTACCCGATGGCACCTGGCTTAAATAAGGCAGGAAGACCGCTGTACCGACATCAAGACGGTTCTGGCTGAACACACCTGGCAGGGCACAAATCTGCAGATCGCCTTTTGGCGTCGCCACAGTATAACGCTGCGCCCAGTCGGCCAGAGCTTTTTTCTCGACGCTGCAGTCTAGTGTTAATTGCCAGAGTTGGCAATGACGGGCACTGTCGAGTTTTAAGGCTTTACCATAAGGCTGTAACTGTTTGGCTGCACGTTCGACGCCGCCTTTTTTCTCACCGACCAGAAAAACACTGCTGCCGGTTTGCAGATGGGCGGCAACATTGTGCAGCACATAATTCAGCAGTTCTTTGGATTTCGGCACAAAAATAACTGCCTGATCAAATTCACCTTCTGGAAAGTCGGCACCAAAATGAACGGGGGCAGTCTGGTTCTGGAAATAGTGGTAATCGTTAAAATTCCATGTCCAGAAATAAGGCTGGACCGATTCACCGAATTCAGCGAACAGCTGGTCTGTAGGCGCATTGATCAGTAACACACGACCTGATAAATAATCATATTGTCGTAATAGCACTTCGCTTTTAGCATCCATGAGTCGCTCTCCAATAGAAAAACACTGTCCAAGTCCGGCTCAGACAGTGTTTTCTGGACATGAAATTACTTCTTGGTTTCAGGTAATACAATATTCAGAATCAGTGCTGCAATACCGCCGGTCGCAACACCTGAGCTAAAGATATTACGGAATAATTCTGGCAGATGTTCCAGAATTTGTGGCACTTGTGCAACGCCTAAACCCAGTGCCAGAGAAATAGCAATAATCAGCAGGGCACGACGGTCCAGATGAATACCCGATAAAATATTAATTCCCGATGCGGCTACCGCACCAAACATGACCATCACTGCACCACCCAGAACGGCTTGAGGCACAGCCTGAATCACGCCAGCAACAGCCGGTAATAAACCTAAAATCACCAGCATCGCGGCAATCCAGATCCCCACATAACGGCTAGCCACACCGGTTAACTGAATCACACCGTTGTTTTGTGCAAATACCGAACTTGGGAAGGTGTTAAAGATACCGGCCAGGAATGAGTTAGCACCATTGACCAGCACACCACCTTTAATACGCTGCATCCATTTTGGACCATCCACGGGCTGGTTCGACAGTTTAGAGGTTGCGGTGATGTCACCAATCGCTTCTAACGACGTGACCAGGTAAATAAAGGCCATTGGAATGAACAGGCTCCAGGAGAATTCCAGACCAAAGTGCATTGGTGTTGGCACTTGTACCAGTGGCGCTTCCTGCAAACCAGAGAAGTCCAGATGACCCATAAAACCAGCCACAATATAACCCACGATCAGGGCAATCAGGATGGCTGAGCTTTTAATCCAGGTCACATTAATCCGGTTGAGGATAATGATTAACGCCAGAACGGTACAAGACATGATCAGGTTATCGGCATTGGCGAAAGTCTTGTCCGACATGGCCTGATAGCCACCGCCCATACTAATTAAACCTTCTTTAATTAAGGTTAAACCAATCAGCAGGACCACAATCCCGGTTACCAGCGGAGTAATCAGTTTTTGAACCCATGGCAGAATTTGTGAAACACCCATCTCGATAAAGGAACCGGCAATCGCCACACCAAAAATAGCGGCCATAACCGACTCAACTGGTGTACCAGCTGCGACCATTGCAGAACCAATCCCGATGATTGGGCCAATAAAGTTAAAGCTGGTGCCCTGAACAATTAACAGTCCGGCACCAAAAGGGCCCACTTTTTTGGCTTGCAGGAAAGTTGCAATCCCCGAAATCACCAATGACATGGATAAAATCATGTTGGTGTCTTCTTTGGAAACACCCAAGGCCAGACAGATCAACAGACCTGGCGTCACAATCGGGACAATAATGGCCAATAAGTGTTGGAAGGCAGCAAGAAAAGCAATAAACGGTTTAGGACGGTCATTCAGGCCATAGACCAAATCCAGTTGCGGTTTTTGATCAGGAGATGAATTAAATTCAGACATAAGTCAAAAGCAAATTAGGCTAGGTGGCGGTATTCTAATCGAGTTACACGTCTTTACAAACTTTAAATCGTCGCTTCTGTCGAAAAAAGTTCGATTGTCAATAAAGTGTCACTACTAAATGAGAGTATTTTTCTGTATAATTTGCCCTCAAATTTAAAGCGTATCGAATTTACATGTCAGATATTAAAACTCTCCGCAACATCGCGATTATCGCGCACGTTGACCACGGTAAAACCACTCTTGTAGATAAACTTTTACAACAATCAGGTGCTCTCGGTGAACGAGCGGGCGAGATTGAGCGTGTCATGGATTCAGGCGCTATTGAAAGTGAACGTGGTATTACCATTCTTGCAAAAAACACTGCAATCAAATGGTTAGATAAACGTACCGATACTGAATACCGTATCAACATCGTGGATACCCCGGGACACGCCGACTTCGGTGGTGAAGTTGAACGTGTCATGTCGATGGTAGATTGCGTACTTCTTCTGGTTGACTCTCAAGAAGGTCCAATGCCACAAACCCGTTTCGTAACGCAAAAAGCGTTCGCACGTGGTTTGAAACCAATCGTGATCATCAACAAGGTCGACAAGCCAAACGCGCGTCCTGACTGGGTGATTGACCAGGTATTCGATTTGTTCGACAACTTGGGTGGTACTGACGAACAGTTAGACTTCCCGGTAGTGTATGCGTCTGGTTTACGTGGTGTGGCTGGTCCATCTCCAGAAGAACTGGCTGAAGACATGACGCCATTGTTCGAAACCATCGTAGACATCGTTGAACCACCAGCAGTTGATGTTGATGGTCCATTCCAGATGCAAGTGTCTTCACTGGACTATAATAGCTTCGTGGGTGTGATCGGTGTTGGTCGTATCCAGCGTGGTTCTGTAAAACTGAACACACCTGTCACTGTGATCGACAAAGACGGTAAAACACGTAACGGCCGTATCTTAAAAATCATGGGTTACCACGGTTTAGAGCGTATTGATGTAGATTCTGCATCTGCGGGTGACATCGTATGTGTAACCGGTATGGACGAGCTGCATATTTCTGACACCATCTGTGATCCGAAAAATGTTGAAGCATTACCACCGCTTTCTGTAGACGAACCTACCGTGTCTATGACATTCCAGGTCAACAACTCGCCGTTCGCGGGTAAAGAAGGTAAGTTTGTGACTTCACGTAACATCCGTGAACGTCTAGACCGCGAATTGATTCACAACGTTGCACTGCGCGTTGAAGATACTGACAGTCCAGACCGTTTCAAAGTGTCTGGCCGTGGTGAACTTCACCTGTCAGTTCTGATTGAAAACATGCGTCGTGAAGGTTTCGAGATGGGTGTATCTCGTCCGCAAGTGATCTTGAAAGAGATTGACGGCGAAATGCAAGAACCGTACGAAAACGTAACGTTTGACGTTGAAGAACAGCACCAAGGCGCTGTGATGGAACAAATGGGTAACCGTAAAGGTGAGATGACCAATATGGAAGTGGACGGTAAAGGCCGTATCCGTATTGAAGCAACTGTTCCTTCACGCGGCCTGATTGGTTTCCGTTCTGAGTTCATGACCATGACGTCTGGTACCGGTATCATGACCTCTAGCTTCTCGCATTACGGTCCAATGAAACAGGGTTCTGTAGCAAAACGTCAAAACGGTGTACTGATTTCTATGGTTCAAGGGACTTGCTTGGGCTATGCACTGTTCAGCTTACAAGACCGTGGCCGTCTATTCGCTAAACCTCAGTTAGAAGTTTATGAAGGTATGATCGTGGGCATTAACTCTCGTTCAGACGATATGGTGGTAAACCCAACCAAAGCGAAACAGTTAACCAACGTACGTGCATCTGGTACGGATGATGCGTTAACTCTGGTTCCTGCAATTGAATTCACACTTGAACAAGCACTTGAATTCATTGAGGATGACGAGCTGGTTGAAGTAACGCCGAAGTCAATCCGTATCCGTAAGCGTTACCTGACTGAAAACGAACGTAAGCGTAACAAATCTTAATTTTTAAAATTAAGACGAAAAAAGAAACCGCCAGGTCCACTTGGCGGTTTTTTTTGTATTAAATGTTCTAAAACTACTTGGAAATAATTGAAAAAAGCGTACATTAAGCAGAAATCAAATCCTAGTAATTATGTATACTTCATCACATAAATAAAGATATATTCTGGAGCGCATATGAGCATTTTAAAAGAATTTAGAGAGTTTGCCATTAAAGGCAACATGATGGACTTGGCGGTCGGTGTCATCATTGGCGGTGCATTCGGTAAGATTATTGATTCACTGGTAAAAGACGTGATCATGCCGCTGATTTCATGGATTTTAGGGGGTGAGGTCGACTTCACCAATAAATTCCTGATTCTGGGCGATAACCCGAACAATGTGCAAACCCTGGCTGCAGCCCAGGAAGCGGGTCTAAACATTTTCCATTATGGTAACTTCCTGACCATCTTCATTAACTTCCTGTTATTGGCATGGGTAGTGTTCTGGTTGGTCAAACTGATGAACAAAATGCGCCGTAAGCAGGAAGCAGAGCCAGAACCGGCAGCAACTCCAGAAGATATCGAATTACTACGTGAAATTCGTGACGAATTGAAAAAACGTCCGCAGGCGTAATTGAAAGCAAAAGAAAACGGCGCAAAGGCGCCGTTTTTTATAGAATCCCTCCCAACCTCCCTTTAATAAAGAGAGGAGAAGTCCCCCTTTGCCAAAGGGGGATTTAGAGGGATTAAAAATCCATCCGGAATTTAATTTCCACCAAATGAAAACCAAACTGGCTTTTGACCGGACCATGCAACACCCGTTCAGCAGCCGTAAAGACCAGTTTATCAATCACTGGGACCAGTTGGCCTTTTTTCACTTCACCGAGTTCGCCGCCACGTTTGGCTGAGTTGCAGGTGGAATACTGTTTGGCAATTTTGGCAAAGTCTGCACCTGCTTGCAGCTTCTTTTTCAGCTGCTCGGCAGTATCTTTATCTTTCACCAGAATATGACGGACGATGGCCGTTTTCATGGGTATTACCTCGCTGTATGTTTTGGCTTGCTGGTTTTAGGACGAGCCAGTTTGACTTTCTTCAGCGGTTGGCACTCCGGGCAAAACACTGAGGCGCGCTGACCAAGCTTGAGGTTTTCCAGTGTGGTTTCACAGTTGACACACATTTCACCGGCACGACCATAGGCCAGCAGGGTTTGCTGAAAATAGCCATTTTCACCCATGGCATTGCTATAGTCGCGTAAGGTCGATCCACCCAAATCAATGGCCTGTTTTAAAATCCGCTTGATCTCCAGGGTCAGCTGCTCAATCTGTTCCAGACTTAAGCTCGACGCCGGTTGTGCCGGGTGAATGCCCAGATTAAACAGACTTTCTGTGGCGTAAATATTGCCCACGCCCACCACCACATGGTTATCCATGATTGCAATTTTAATGCCGACATTTTTGTTTTTCAGTTTATCGGCCAGATAGTGAGCATTGAAAGCATCACTTAAAGGTTCAGGCCCGAGCGTATCAATCAGTTTGCTTTGCGAGTTTTCATCTAGCCAGAGAATACAGCCAAAACGGCGCGGGTCGTGGTAGCGCAGCTGAATATCATCAAACTGGATAATCAGATGGTCATGTTTGCGCAGTTCGGCCTCGGGCTCACATAGGCGGAAGCTGCCGGACATGCCCAGATGCCACAGCATGCTGTCCTGTTCAAACTGGGCCAGAATATATTTGGAGCGACGGGTCAGGTTCAGTAGTTTTTGCCCGACCAGTTTGTGTAGATCGTCTGGAATTGGCCAGCGTAAGCTGGACTGGCGTACCTGCACGGCGTGCACACGCTGTTCTAGCAGCGGTAATAAACTGGTTTTGGTGGTTTCAACTTCAGGTAATTCAGGCATGGGCAGGCTTCGGCATGAGGATGCAGCTAATATCGGGTTGAATCTTGAAAAATACAAGACAGAGCAAGGCTGCATTATAAAGTGAATTGCCGTACCGTGCAGCCGGATCAGTCTTGCGGCTCAAACTGAACATTCACAGAAAAATAAAAGCGATTCAGCGTCCAGGTAAAAAAATGTAAGCCTGCACATCATTAATGTTGAAAATCACATGCCGCCCATAAAAAAACGCCAAGATAGGGCAAAACAAAAATGAGTTATCCAGATGAGGAGCAACATGCATACGCCGCAACACATCATCGAGATCTGTCAGCAGCAGCAACGTCAATTGAATCTGTTTCTCGATTTAGACGGCACTCTGGCCGATTTTCAGCTTGACCCGCAGCACAGTTTTATTCCCACCTCGACTTTAAACACCCTGGCCGAATTATTGCAGTTGGGGATTCCGGTGAGTGTGGTTACTGGCCGCTCCATTGAGATGGCCAGACAGCTGTTACAGCAGTTACCGCTGCCGATTGCCGAGTTACATGGATTACAAATTTGGTGGAATAGTACAAAGAAATTACAACTTGATTTAAGTCATATTAATTATAAGCAGCTCCGGGCAGACCTGAGTCAGGCCTGTCGCGCCTACCCGAATTTACGTATTGAGGATAAGCAGTTTTCGGTAGCCCTGCACTACCGGGAATATCCAGAGCTTGCGCCGGTTGCACAGCAGATTATGGCGGTGCTGCAAGTGCGTTATCCTCAACTTAAGCTCAAGCAGGGCAAGTGTGTGGTCGAGCTTTTGCCTCAGCAAGCGAGTAAAGGTTTTGCAATTAGTCGCTTACTGGAAGCAATGCCAGAAAACAGCACTTTTCCCATTTTTATTGGTGATGATGTGACGGATGAAGATGGATTTGCCGTGGTCAATCAGCATCAGGGTTTGAGTATTAAAGTTGGTGAAGGCGAGACACTGGCCCGCTATCGGCTGGCCAATACCCAAGCGGTGGCGGAGTTGCTGCATTTAATAAAAATACATTGCGAAACAGGAGCAATGACCATCAAAAGAGGATGTGAGGGTAAAAATGTCAAAGCTAATCGTGTTATCCAATCGGGTCAGTTTACCGAATCCTGAAAAAAAAGCCGCAGGTGGTCTGGCGGTGGCCATGCAAGATGCACTGCATGATATTGGCGGGGTCTGGGTGGGCTGGAATGGTGAAAGAGTCGAGCAATTTTCCCAGCTGAAATTCGACTCGGTGCAGCATCAGGGTGTGGAATATCTGACCAGCCCCTTAACTGAACAGCAGTACCAGCAATATTACTGTGGCTTTGCCAACAATGCCTTGTGGCCGGCCATGCATGATCGCAGCGATTTAATTGAATACTCCACAGACGAATATCTGACTTATCAGGAAGTCAATCGCATGTTTGCCGAACAGCTACAGGCGATTGCTGAGCCGGATGATGTGATCTGGGTGCATGACTATCATTTTTTCAGTATCGCCCGGCATTGCCGCCAGTTAGGCATGCATAACAAGATTGGTTTTTTCCTGCATATTCCTTTTGCCCATGAAGCGGTGTGGCGGGAAATTCCGGTGGCATCACGTTTACTGCAAGACCTCTGTGAATACGATGTAGTTGGGCTGCAAACCCAGCGTGATCAGCAGCAATGTATGCGCATTTGCCAGACCATGCTCAGTGGTGAAGAAATCCATCCTTATATCCTGCGTTATCAGAATAAGCTGACCATGATGAAGAGTTACCCCATTGGGGTGAATCCAGACCTCATCCAGCACGCGGCCGCTCAGCCCTTAACGAGCACCCAAGATATCTTTGATTTTGACTCCCTGGCCCAACAAAAAACTATTATCGGCGTTGACCGGATTGATTATTCCAAAGGGCTGCTAGAACGTTTTGATGCTTTTGCCCATTTCCTGGCTTCTTATCCTGAATATCACCAGCAGGTGGTGGACCTGCAAATTGCCTGTCCATGCCGCATGGATATTCCCGCCTATCAGCGCCTGTACCAGCGTTTAGAAGACCAGATTGCCGCCATTAACAGCCAATATGCTACAGCAGACTGGTTGCCGGTGAATTGCAGTCATCAGACCTTGGCACATGAAGTGCTGATGAAAATTTACCGCCAGTCGGATATTTGCTGGGTCACTTCTTTAAAAGACGGTATGAATTTGGTGGCCAAAGAATATATTGCCGCTCAGGATGCCAATGATCCGGGCGTGCTGATTTTGTCCGATAAAGCTGGTGCCGCAGACCAGATGCCGGATGCGCTGATTGTGAATCCACATGACCGCGAGGCCATGACGCGAGCCCTGAAACAGGCACTGGAGATGCCGCGAGCAGAGCGGATACAGCGTTACAGTCGCTTAATGGATGGTCTGAAAAAATTTGATATTGCCGACTGGCGTACTACTTTCTTAAATGATCTGCGCCATAACAGCTTCCTGTATCACTACAAGATGCCGCTTCGCGCCCAGGTCTCGCCGGTGATTCACTAATACGTTAACAATTTTCAATATTTATCTGCCCAGCCACGTGCTAAATCTAAACAGGGTCATCAGTTAAAAAGATCAATATCGTCATACGGTGACTGCAAGTTTGGCTACTCATGCCCGCTTGTGGTCACTGTGCTGGCAATGATGAAAACCGGATAGATTGAGAACAATTATATATTTGGAATATAGAACCACTATGGACAAGATTCTGGCTGAATTTGAACAGCAGACAGCGCCTACCGCCGAAGATTACGTCACCACACTACGCCGTTTGCTGGCAGTATCACCTGAATTTCCTCATCCGGGCAGGGGGCAAACCCTGCTGCGCTGGCAACTGCTGGCCAAAGTTGCGGCCACCGATTTAACTTTGGTGAAATGGCTGGAATCACATTTCGATGCGCTGAGTATTTTAAACGAACTACAGATTCAGTCCGTTCCGGCGGGCTGGTGGGCAGTCTGGGCCGCGGAAGGCCATCCACAACCTGTACAGTATGAGCAGGGCTATTGTTCCGGTTATAAGGCTTGGTGCTCGGCGGCATATGCGGTGGATTTTGGTTTAATGACTTATCGCGGTGCAGATGGCCAGTCACAATTATTGATGGTCGAGATGCAGCAGCCTTCAATCCAAGTAGATGATAGCAGTTGGCAAGCCATCGGTATGCAGCAGACGGCCACAGCAACTGTTCATTTTCAGCACACTCCAGCCACACGCATTGCACAACCCGGAGATTATCTGAATCGGCCGGGCTTCTGGCATGGTGCAGCCGGTGTTGCGGCCTGCTGGTATGGTGCTACAGTACGTCTGGCTGAATATTTACAGCAGCATGTGCAGCAGAAAACCCATGCCTATCATGAATTGTATTTGGGCGAAGTCAGTACCCGACTGGCCGTGACACGACAGTTTTTTACCCATGTGGCTGCCCAGATAGATGCAGCGCCGGCACACAGCCATGAACTGATCATCCGGATGTTACGCGCCCAAGTTGAGGATACTGCGCTATTGGTACTGGAAAAGGTCGGAAAAGCGCTAGGCGCACGACCTTTTTGCGAGCAGGCACATTTTGCCCGGTTGGCTGCCGACTTGCCGGTATTTTTGCGCCAGAGTCATGCTGCTTTTGATCTGGCTGCAATTGGCCGCTTATCGCTACAGGAGGGGCAAACATGGCAACTCTGATCGATCCGGTAGTCGGTGACCGGAAAATCTATGGTAGCGGTACCGATCAGGCGCAGTGGCTCAATTGGTCCGGACTGACCGGGCTGCCGGATTTGAATCTGACGCAGCACTTTCCTGAGCGTGGCCGGGTACTAATTTTTGCGCCACATCCCGATGATGAAATTCTCGGTTGTGCGGGTCTGATGCAGCAACTGGCCGCGGCAGGGCGTGAACTGCTGCTGGTTGCAGTAACCAATGGTACCGGCAGCCATCCTCGGTCAAAACGTTATAGCGTTGAGCAGCTGAATGTGCTGCGGCCACAAGAAAGTCTGAATGCCTTGGCGGTGCTGGGACTGGAACATAAGGTCCAGCGCATTGCCCTGAACATTGCAGATGGCCAGATGATGCAGGCTGAATCCGAACTGTTGCAGCAGCTACAAAACTGGGTGCAGCCTGAGGATATTCTGGTGACCACCTTCGCTCAAGATGGCCATCCCGATCATGAAGCCACCGGACGGGTGGTGCAGCATTGGGCCAGACAGCACCGGCAGCGCTGTTATCAGGTGCTGATTTGGGCCTGGCATTGGGCCATACCGGCAGATGCACGGATTCCCTGGGCACAGGCACGAAAAATCCATTTAACCGCGCAGCAGCTGGCCTTAAAACAGCAAGCGATTCAGTGTTTTAAAACCCAGATTGAGGCTGATGACACTATTCACCAGCCGCCAATTTTATCGGCAAAAACTATTTCACGACTCTTAATCCCGTACGAGGTCTATATTGATGCGACTGAACACGGATGACTATTTTGACCAGCTGTATCAGGACAATGATGATCCCTGGCACTATCAGCAGCGCTGGTATGAGCAGCGTAAACGGCAGCTGTGTCTGGCGGCCTTGCCACAGGCGCAGTTTCAGCGGGTCCTGGAAATTGGTTGCAGCAATGGCATCTTCAGTGAATTGCTGGCCCCGCGTTGTCAGCAGCTCATCTGTGTAGATGCCAACCGTCGTGCGGTTGAGCTGGCACAGGCCCGTGTGGCAAGGTTTGCGCATGTACAGGTAAGACAGCAACGTGTTCCTGAAACCCATCTGGAGCTGGAAAATGATAGTCTATTTGATCTGATTATCCTCAGTGAAGTGGCCTATTACCTGCGTCCGGCCGAATTAGCGCAGCTAATGCAGCAGCTGCAGCAGTGTTTAAGTGCAGATGGTATGCTGCTGGCCTGTCACTGGCGTTACCCGATTGCAGGCTTTGAGCTGAATGGCGATCAGGTACATGCTTGTTTAAGGCAACACTTGGTGCTGCATCATTATTTGCAGATGAATGATCCGGATTTTCTGCTCGATCTCTGGACTCAAGATGCACAATCTGTGGCTGCGCGGGAGGGACTGATATGAGGATGGCGGTGGTGGTGCCTGCCTATAACGAAGCCGAAACGCTGGGCGCCTGTCTGGCGGCTATTCAGCAGGCCATTGCACAATTACCGCCCGTTGTGTCTGAAGTAAAGGTGCTGGTGGTGCTGGACAGTTGTGATGATCAGTCTGTTGAAATTGTACAACAGGCCGGAATCGACTACTTGTGTTGTGAAGTACGCTGTGTTGGTAAGGCACGGGATTTGGGCGTGCGCGCCATGATTGCCAAAGGTGCCGACTGGATTGCCTGTACCGATGCCGATACCCAGGTTGATGCGCAGTGGTTATCTGCACAATATGCCCATCAGCCGGCAGCACTGATTTGTGGCGTGGTTGAAATTAAAGACTGGTCGCCTTTATCTGCGGCCGCCCGGCAGAAATATCTGCGCCATTATCAGGACAAAATGGACCATCGGCATGTGCATGGGGCCAATCTCAGTTTTTCTGCTGCGGCCTATTTAAAAGCCGGTGGTTTTCAGGCCAGCAGCTGTCATGAAGATGTGCAGCTGGTCGAGCAGATGCAGTGCTTAAACCTGCCGATTGTCTGGAGCAACCAGGTACGGGTCACCACCAGCAGTCGTCTGGACAGCCGGGTCAGTGATGGCTTTGCCGCCTATTTAAACCGGTTGGAACAGGCCTGTCGTGCTGCGTCTGACGTGTGAGCGATCGTGCAAAAAAATGGCTGTCATCGGGCTGACAAAAACACAGCGTATTTTGATCAACACCACAGTTTAATTCGGTTACATAAAGCGGTAAAAATAAACAGCTTTTAGCCAATTCGGCCGTCTATCTCGGTTAGAATAATTTTCATGAAAATCATAAGGCAGGATCGCCCCATGGCATTATTATTTGAACCTATCCGTTTTGGCACGCTTGAATTAGACAACAGAATTATTATTGCCCCCATGTGTCAATATTCGGCCAATGATAAAGGCGAGCTCAGCTATTGGCATGAGCAGCAATGGGCTAACTATGCCTTGTCGGGTGCCGGTTTATGTATTATTGAAGCCACGGCGGTACAGCCAGAAGGGCGGATCAGCTATGCCGATTTAGGCCTATGGAATGATTTGCAGCGTGCGCAGATGAAAGCCTTGCTGGCCAAAGTCAAAACTTTGTCACCAATGCCATTTGCGGTGCAGCTGGCACATGCCGGACGTAAGGCATCTACCGATAAACCGTGGCTGGGCAAAGACCAGTTTGCGCCGGATCATGCCCAGGGCTGGCAAACCGTATCGGCCAGTAATTTGCCGTTTAACCCGACCGATCATGCCCCCCATGCACTAAGTCTGAATGAAATTGAACAGGTAATTGCCGACTTTGCCAGTGCTGCGGTGCGTGCAGTGGATGCCGGCTTTGATTTAATTGAAATCCATGCTGCCCATGGCTATCTGCTGCATCAATTTATGTCGCCGTTATCCAATGTCCGCGATGATGAATATGGTGGCAGCTTTGAAAACCGGATCCGTTTAACCCTGGAAGTATTCCAGGCCATGAAACAGGTGGTGCCAGAAGGTTATCCGATTGGGGTACGCCTGTCTGCTACCGACTGGATGGATGCGCAGGGCGGCTGGAATATCCAGTCTACGGTTGGGGTGGCCAAAGCACTGGAACAATTGGGTGCGGCCTATATTCATGTGTCTAGTGCCGGTCTGCATGCCCAGCAGAGTATCGAGATCGGGCCAAGCTATCAGGTGCCTTTTGCCCATGCCATTAAACAGGCGGTGCATCGTATTCCGGTGATTTCTGTGGGCCTGATTACCGAAGCGGTGCAGGCTGAAGAAATTCTGCAAAATCAGTATGCAGATGCCATTGGTCTGGCACGAGCGATGCTTTATGATCCACGTTGGCCGTGGCATGCCGCCGCTGAACTGGGCGGGCAGATTGCCATCGCGCCGCAATACTTGCGCTGTCAGCCGCATGGTTTAAAAGATTTGTTCCATCCATTTCCTGTTCAGGAATAAGCAACAGCAGCATCAGGGATGATGCGTTTTAGATCTCGTCCTAGAGAAGGAAGGCACTTTTGTTGCTGAATATTTTACTGCCCTTGGTGGCAGTACTGGCGCTGGGCTATAGCAGCGTACGCACCAATTTTCTGGCGGCCACGCATATTCAGGCCCTGAGCCAGTTTGTGATGAAGGTTTCACTGCCAGCCTTTTTACTGTATGCCCTGGCCAGTAAAGACCTGGCTGAAATCTGGCATCCCGGTTATTTTATTGGTTATGGGCTGGGCTCGCTGATCCTGTTTTTTCTGGCGTTAGTCATTTATAAAACCTATTTCCGGCATAGCCTGACCCACGCCAGTGTGCTGTCGATGGGCGCGTCGATGTCCAATACCGGCTTTATTGGCACGGCTATTTTAACCCTGCTGATTGGCAGTCATTCCGCCATTTATCTGTCATTAACTCTAATTATTGAAAACCTGATTATTGTGGCGATGGTGCTGTTTCTGGCCGAAGCCGGTTTGCAAAAGCAAAACCATCATCTTTCGGCGTTATATCTGAAAACCTTAAAAAGTTTGCTAAAAAATCCGGTGATTCTGTCGATTATTGTCGGGATGGCCTGTGTCTTGCTCAATTTAAAACTGCCAGACAGCATCAATCAGATTCTGGAGATGCTTGGCAAAACTGCATCGCCGTTGGCTTTATTTGTGATTGGTGGCAGTCTGGTCGGAATGCAGCTGCATTCGGTTAATCTGCAAAGTGTGCTGCTGGTCGGGATGAAAGTCCTGCTGATGCCGCTGGTCATTTTCACCTTGTTGTGGAGTCTGCCCAATGTCAGCTCGGAAATGCTATTTGTCGGCACCTTGCTGGCGGCACTGCCGATGCCGGTGGCCTTTGGGATTTTTGGCCAGAACTATGGCCTGAATGAACAGGCGCTACAGCCTTTAATTATGAGTACGGTACTGGGTTTAATCGGAGTGGCTTTCTGGTTAAGTCAGTCATCGCATTTTCTTTAAATCTTCATGAGCCCAAATAAAAAAGCCCGGTCATCGGGCTTTTTTCGGTCAGCCGCATTAGCTTTTCTTGGCTGCTGCTTTTGGTGGATTCTTGGCTTGATCGGCAATCATCTTGTCCACCACAGCCAGCGATTCTTTGGCTTGCGGGACATTTTCCTTGGCTAGGGCAGAGAAAATCTTTTTCGCTTCCGGCAGGTTTTGCGGCACGATGTTGCCATTGGTAAACATATTGCCAACCGCCATCAGCGCTGGAATATAGCCTTTTTGTGCTAAATCCTGAATGCTCTTTAAGCCTTGCTGAATGGGTGCTTCATTTTTGTTTTTAAAGCCCAGGCTAATGTCATATAAGGCTTTGGCATGAATGGCCTGATTGTTGCCTTTTTTAATGAGGGGTTCCAGTAATTGCAGGCCTTTTTTATCTGAATCGGCTTTGTTTTCAGAGAAATACACCACCGCTAAATCAATGGTGGCATCATGAAAGCCTTGTGATGAAGCTTTTTGCAGATACTGTTTGGCTTTATTGGTATCCTGTTTTAGACCCAAAGTGCCGGTCAGATGGTTTTTACCGAGTACATAATTCGCCACCGGATAGCCTTTTTTCGCGGCCTGCTCATATAGCTCGATGGCTTTCTTTTCATTTTTGGCCGTACCTTGGCCGGTTTGGGTCAAATAACCCAGATTATAAATCGCTTGCGGATTACCGGTTTTGGCCAGTTTGTCTAATTCCTGATAGGCACCGCTCAGGTTGTTGGCTTTGACCATGGCTTCAATTTTGGCGAAAGCCGGATCGGTCGGAATACTGTTATTGCTGTTGGCGAGGGTAAATTGTGTCGAAAGGGCAACTAGACTTGCCAAAATCAGTTTTTTCATCGTTGTATAAAACCTTGTATCAATGACCACATAATTCCATTTATGTGTGGGGAATAAATTGTCACTCATCATCATAAGATGAAATCAAAGAATGTAAATATAGATGTATCGGAATCCGGTAATTTTTTCAAACCACGTAGGAACAATAATAAAAAAATCCTGAATTTAAGGATTGCTTCAATTTGTAAATCAGTCTCGTTTTTTTGACGGATAAAAAAACAACCCAAGTTACACGTGTCACTTGGGCTGTTTTTCATAGATCTGCTAGTGACACGTTTAATTTTGCGGCCGCGCCACATCACCGCTTAAAGCTTCAGGTAAATCCAGAACCGTTACATCCATCTCGGCTAAGGCATCCGGTTTTGCTACCACCAAAGCTTGATAACCGCTATCAATAGCCAGGCTATTCACTACTTCTACATCATTGTTCAGTTTGCTGGCGATAGCCGGAGCATCGCCTGTACCCTGAATCAGATGCAGCCAGTGTTTTGGCTTGGCTTTAAACCATAAACGGGCAATCACTTCCTGACCCAAATAACAGCCTTTGTCATAATGAATGCCTTCACGCTGATGCAGGCGCAGTTCCTGTGGCTGGAACAGTTCCGCGGTGCTGGCCTGAATCCAGGCCTGACCACTTTCAAGCGCCTTTAATTGCCATGCTTGAATATCCTGTTCAGTACTTGTGAACTGGGTGTTTAGACCGTTTACGACCGGATAAACCTGACCGGCTTCTTCCAGTTTCATTTTCGAGAAAGCACCAAACTTTTTAATGTGTTTGGCAAAGTCTTCAGCTTGATCGGCTGTTACTACAATTTCAAACTGTTCAGCATTCTGTTTGGTCAGCCATAAACCAAACAGAATACGGCCTTTCAGGCTACAAATTGCAGTATAACGGGTTTCGGTTTTCGGCAGTTTTTCGACATCTACCGTGACTTGACCTTGTAAGAATTTTTGCGCATCTACACCGTTTAAAGTGAATGCAGAGAAAGTCAGATTACTCATGTTCTAATCTCGAAACCGTATCTAATACTAAAGAATGAGGTTAATTTTGCGCTATTTTTCAAAAAAAATCATATTTCTGGCCAGAATTTTCTATTAGATGTAACCAAATTTTTCAAAAATGTATTATTTTTAACTTAAGTTTATGAAATATATGAAATTTGGGAAATAGGCTTCGGGCAGCGTACAATGCCAAGCAGCATGAATGTTAAACAACAAAACTTTGAAAGAAGAAGTCAGAACAAGGCAGGTACGCTATGAATAACAACTACCGTAAACCGCTGCAAGGCACCCCGCTAGAATATTATGATGTGCGACAAGCCGTTGAAGATATTCAGCCAGGCGCATATGCCAAACTTCCTTATACCTCCAAAGTGCTGGCCGAGCAGTTGGTGCGTCGTTGTGATCCAGCCATTTTAGAGCAGTCCTTACGCCAGCTGATTGAACGCAAGCAGGAGCATGATTTTCCATGGTATCCAGCACGTGTAGTCTGTCATGATATTTTGGGGCAAACGGCACTGGTCGATCTTGCCGGTCTGCGTGATGCCATTGCCGATCAGGGCGGTGATCCATCCAAAGTCAATCCGGTGGTGCCAACCCAGCTGATTGTCGATCACTCACTGGCGGTGGAATACGGTGGATTTGATCCGGATGCATTTGAGAAAAACCGTGCAGTCGAAGACCGTCGTAATGAAGACCGTTTCCATTTTATTGAATGGACCAAAACAGCCTTTAAAAATGTCGATGTAATTCCGGCAGGCAACGGCATCATGCATCAAATTAACCTGGAAAAAATGTCACCGGTAATTCAAAACCGTGATGGCGTAGCATTCCCGGATACCTGCGTGGGTACAGACTCGCATACCCCGCATACCGATGCGCTAGGCGTGATTTCAGTCGGTGTGGGTGGTCTTGAAGCTGAAAATGTGATGCTTGGCCGTGCTTCTTGGATGCGTCTGCCGGACATTATTGGGGTGGAATTGGTTGGTCAGCGTCAGCCGGGCATTACTGCGACGGACATCGTCTTGGCGTTAACTGAATTCCTGCGTAAAGAACGTGTGGTCGGTGCCTATTTAGAGTTCTTTGGTGAAGGTGCGGACAGCATGTCAGTGGGTGATCGTGCCACCATCTCCAATATGACCCCTGAATATGGTGCAACCGCTGCGATGTTCTATATTGATCAGAACACCATCGACTATTTAACCCTGACCGGTCGTGAGCCTGAACAAGTCAAACTGGTTGAAACCTATGCCAAAGAAATTGGGCTTTGGGCATCTGACATGACACAGGCGGAATATCCACGTGTGCTGCGTTTCGACTTATCAACGGTAACCCGTAATATTGCAGGGCCATCCAATCCACATGCACGTGTATCCACAAGTGACTTAAAAGAAAAAGGCATTGCCGGTATTGTTGAACAGCGTACCGATGTTTTGATGCCAGATGGTGCCATCATCATTGCCGCGATTACCTCATGTACCAATACCTCAAACCCACGTAATACCGTTGCGGCAGGTTTGCTGGCACGTAAAGCCAATGAGCTCGGTCTTGTGCGTAAACCTTGGGTGAAATCGTCATTTGCACCGGGGTCTAAAGCAGCTGCGCTGTATTTGGAAGAAGCGGGTGTACTGAAAGACTTAGAAAAACTCGGTTTTGGCATCGTCGCTTATGCATGTACGACTTGTAACGGGATGTCAGGCGCGCTTGATCCAAAGATTCAGCAGGAAATTATTGACCGTGACCTGTATGCGACTGCGGTGCTGTCGGGCAACCGTAACTTCGATGGTCGTATCCATCCGTATGCAAAACAGGCTTTCCTGGCATCTCCGCCACTCGTGGTTGCTTATGCGATTGCCGGTACCATCCGTTTTGACATCGAAAAAGATGCGTTGGGCACCGACCAGAACGGTAATCCAATTTATCTGAAAGATATCTGGCCGTCGGATGAAGAAATTGATGCATTAGTGAAAACCTCGGTGAAGCCTGAGCAGTTCCAGAAAGTCTATATTCCAATGTTTGACTTGGGCGAAGTGGAGCAGGCGGCAAGTCCGCTATATGACTGGCGTCCGCAAAGTACTTATATTCGCCGTCCACCATATTGGGAAGGCGCGCTGGCTGCACCGCGTACATTAGCCAATATGCGTCCGCTGGCAATTTTGGGCGATAACATTACCACTGACCATTTATCACCATCGAATGCAATTATTCTGGATTCGGCGGCAGGTGAATATCTGGCGAAAATGGGCTTGCCTGAGGAAGATTTCAACTCCTATGCCACCCACCGCGGTGATCACTTGACGGCACAACGTGCAACGCTGGCCAACCCGAAATTGTTTAATGAAATGGTGGTACGTTCTGACGGTACCATTAAGCAAGGTTCCAAAGCGCGTGTCGAGCCTGAAGGCGAAGTAATGCGGATGTGGGAAGCGATTGAAACCTACATGAATCGTAAACAGCCGCTGATTATTGTTGCCGGTAAAGACTACGGCCAAGGCTCAAGCCGTGACTGGGCGGCTAAAGGTGTACGTCTTGCTGGTGTTGAAGCGATTGTGGCAGAAGGTTTTGAGCGTATTCACCGAACTAACCTGGTTGGGATGGGTGTATTGCCGCTTGAGTTTAAGCCGGGCACAGACCGTAAAACTCTAGGTTTGGATGGTACAGAATTGTATAGTGTGATTGGTAATATCGCGCCACGTTCGACTTTAACCTTAGTGATTGAGCGTTCCACTGCTGATGGTAAAAACCAGATTCTGGAAGTGCCTGTGACCTGTCGTTTAGATACCGAAGAGGAAGTGTCTGTGTATGAAGCGGGTGGGGTATTGCAACGCTTTGCGCAGGACTTCTTGGAAGGGAATGTGGCTTAATTATTAAATGAATCCTCCCCAACCCTCCTTTAAGAAAGGAGGGAGTTTCTCTTTTTTCTTATGCCATGTATGGCTTAGGGTTAGGGGGAGATTAAAGTTATTGAAATTGCGTAAGAAATAAACTAATTTAATTTGTGTTAATTTTGCTCAATTGAGTCGGGGCATCTATGCCAGATAGATTAGAACTAACTAAAAATGTGCTTTTTTTTAAATGTGATTCGCCAAATACTGATCAAGAAATTGAAAAAATTTTAGAGCTCGCTACAGAAAATAAGGAAAGTAATACAAATTTTGTGATTGATCAATTCAGGGCAAAAAATAGGACGAATAGAGGAGTTGATTACACGGTATCAATTAAGGTCTTTCCTACAGTTAGACCAGTATATTTCCTTGATGATGATACTTTTGAAGATCGTATATATGCTTATATATTAGTTATAGAAATTAATGATTATTTAGTGATTTTAAGTAAAAGTTGCTCAACATTTTTGGCGTATGTTAAAGAAAACTTTAAGCTAATAGAAGTAGCAGAACTCAGTAGATTGGTAGGAGATAATGCAGAGTTTCAAAAAATAGCTTTACGCAACATGACAGTTTCTGAAAAAGCAGTAAGAAATAGATCCTATGAAGGAAATGATATTAGGTCATCTTTCTCATCACATTCTGCGGGACGATCTATTCCTTCACATTTAAAAATTAAGGAAAAAGGTCAAATAAAATCTATTTCATCGACTGGAAGAATAGTTGAATCATCGCCAAGACAATCCATTGAGGAGATAACTGATTGGGCGTATAGTCAAATCCAACTTATTAATACTTCAAAAGAAAATAATTTTCTTAAAAAATTTGCAAAAAAAGTTTCTCTTGGAGATGTTCTTTCTAAATGTAATCCAAGTGCATTATTGATTGATATTTCAGCCATTGAAGACAAAATTGAAGATGGAACAATTTTATTAAAATATGAGCTATTTAAAAAAGAAAAAATAAATGGAAAAATTAAGAAAACAAAAAAATATATAGAGCCTTCTATTAGAATCTATAAAAAATTGTTTGATCAATTAGGTAGGGTATATGAGCTTAATCAAAATCTAAGAGTAATAAATTTAGAACCAACATCATATGTAAATAAAAATAAGAGAACTTTATCTATTTCATCTAAATTACTTAGAAAATTTAAAGTTGAAGAGAATAGTAAGATAGAAAGCCTATTAAATTATATTAATAAACAAGGTTTATTTTGTCTTACTTTCGATGACCCTCGCTTTATGTATTGTATGGATAACTGTTTTGAGGATGTATCTGGAACATCTGAAATAGAATCTATTTTAGCTATGCTTCATCCCCAAAAAGATATAGAAAAAATTCAATCGGAAAAGGGTACATTCAAAGCTGGTCAAAAACATTTTAGTAAAGGCTCAATGTTCCACTTTGTTGAAAAATTACATTCAAAGGATGACTATATTTTTTGTGATGATTTAGGTGATGAATGGGCCGATCATTTAGTAATTAACAGTAAAGAATATAGTATTAGTTTTATACATTCAAAATATTCAAAAGATGTAACAAATTCTGCGAGTCAATTGCAAGATGTAGTAGGTCAAGGAATTAAAAACCTTGGAAATATGCACTTTACTAGTAAGCAAATAGTTTTTAAAAATTCTAATAGTTTAGCAGGCTTTTATAAGAGTGGAAAAGGAGCTAATGGGGAAGGCACAGGAGTTCAAACAAATATTTCTAGAATCCGAAAGAGTTCTGGTAATATTGAAAATGATATTAATTTAATTTTAAAAAATCCAAAATTGCATAGAAAATGTATTTTAGCATGTAATTTTATTTCAAAATCTTATATCGAAGCCGAATTTAATAAAATTAAACAGGGGCAGAAAGTAAGAGGAAATATAACACAGTGGTTATGGATTCTCTCATCATTCTCCCATGCAGCTAAAGATGCTGGAGTCTTTCCAATGATTTATTGTGCAGCGTAAACAGTACATGTTTTTTAAATATGGGTTTAGCAAATAGTCAGTAATAACCAAATCTCTGTAAAGCCAGCTTAATTTTCTATCAAAATTATCCTTCGCCCAAACGCCATCATCACTCGTCGAAATGGACAATAGACAATCATCACAGATTGGTTATACTGAATAGACCATTTCTAAATCATACGGAGAACAAAGATGGTAACTGCAGGCGACAAGCCAGGAACAGGCTTCTATTTTTGTGTCCAATGCGGACATCGCGTTTACTTAGAAATTGGTACAGACCGTTTACCCCCGTGTACCAAATGCCAAGGCAATCAATTTAACAATAAGAATGCCTAAGCAACAGCACTCAAACAGTTACCCTCTGTTTTGAATGAAAGCCCTATCACACGATAGGGCTTTTTAATGGGATCAATAAAAATATGCTGAATTTTCAGGGTGTTAGAACAGTTGAAGCCCTACAAAAAGAAAGCACAAAATCAAGATACAAATTGAGTGGGTTTGAGGTTCTATCTTATTGAAAATGAATAATAAAAATTAAGGTGTTTATTACTTGAATCTGTTTAAAAATTAGCCATTAATCCCCATATTGAATAAGACATATAGCATATTTCAGGTGCAGTCTTTGCAACATTATCTTGATCTTAACCATGACTCTGGCGTGGCCAATTATGAAATAGGTCATGAGTTTATTCGAGTTCAGTTCCGTAAAAATAGCAGGGTCTATACTTATAGCTATGCCAGCGCCGGTGTGCAGCATGTCGAGAATATGAAACAGCTGGCCCAATATGGTGATGGGCTGAATGCCTATATCAACCGTTATACCCGCTGGCTGTATTTAAAATAACTGGCCTGTTTTTTGCTTCATGATGCTTCCTAGGAGCGCCACATCCACTTTCGGGTGGATGCTGGTTTTAAAGAAAAATCATCAGGAGCAAAGTCATGTCAAACTCTCAAACTGCCGACTCTTATACTCAACTGCCGGTCAAGGCGCATCTGCTGGCGGGCTGGCCGTTACTGCTGGTGCTGTTTGGTGGTGCCATTGGGGTGGTTTATGCCGTGCTGGCTTACATGCTGAATATCAAAATTTATCAATCGACCTTATCTAAACTGAATAAAGTCTTGGCCAATTTGCTCTGTGGCATGTCAGCCTTAAGTGGCTGGTGGTTTAGCGCCCAGCTCATTCAAGGGCAGTCATTTTAAACAGCTCACCTCTCAAGATTAAAGATCTGTGATGTCATGAACCGGGCAGAATAATCTATGCCTGAATATTCCAGAAAAATACAGAATCATGAAAAAGAATCATGATTATGACAGCCTGAAAATAAAAAATTCTATTTAAGCCGTTTGATGTGAGAAAAAATATCAAAAAGATGAAAAAACATCGAAGCTTAGGAAAACAATCCCATCCGCTTTTGACTATTCTATTGCTCAAGGGTGAAAGGGGATCGAAAAGAGTAGATTGCTACCAGTAACGTATCACGTGCGTGTAGTACTTACCCACAAGGTCTCGATTCGGCTTAGGACGCTATAGATCAGAAGTTTATAGGCAAAAAGTTAGAACTTACCAAGTTTTAATAGTTGAAGTATTTCCCGCTCCCTTAAAAATAAAAATTTCAACATCTCTATTCTTCTTTATCTTTTTGTTATTCCTATTTCACTATATTCGTTTAAATCACCTTCATTTTCCTTTCAGTTATCGCAACCTTATTTGCCAGAATCCTACAGGGTACTGAAAGCAGCTATGCTATAAAAAATAAAAACTACCGAGCAGAACAATGAAAATTTATGTCACCAGTCTTATAGTCGATGATCAGGAAAAAGCCTTGCAGTTTTATACTCAGATACTTGGTTTTCGGCTAAAACAGGATGTCCCGGTGGGTGAATATCGCTGGTTGACGCTGGTTTCTCCCGAGCAGCCAGATGGTGTAGAACTGTCGCTAGAACCAGATGTACATCCCGCAGCGAAAGCCTTTAAAGTCGCCATCAAGGCAGATGGTATTGCTTATACCTCATTTCAGGTCAACGATCTTGAGGCAGAATATCAGCGTTTACTCGCGCTAGGTGTGGTTTTTACTCAAGCACCGATGCTGGCTGGCAATGTGAAAATTGCCGTGCTGGAAGATGGCTGCGGTAATTTAATTCAACTGATGCAGCCGCTGCCTGAGTCATCATAATCACTTAGATAAATTCTCTTAAAATCGCCATTTTCTGCAAAATAAAATGAAGAATTTAACCTAGTGTATAAAAATTTCTTGTGATTAAGCTTTATTAGGGAAAATTTCCTGAAAATATTTTAAATTGACTGATCTTCGGAAAACAATTTCGGCAGGCTTTGACTACTATATCTCTCAAGGGTGTGACGGGATCGAAAAGAGTAGCATGCTGTCAGCGGCGCAAAACGCGAGTGCAGTACTCACCCAAAAGGTCTCGATTCGGCTTAGGACGCTATAGATCAGAAGTTTATAGGCTATAAGATCATGACGTACAACGTGATGATAGTTAAAGTAAACAGCAAGTTTTCCCTGACACCCTAAAAATTCCGTGCATGACCAGAACAACAAACTATAAAAATCAAACTCGAAAAACCAGAGAATAAAAACTATTTCTCTCCAGTAGCTTCCAGATTAAATATCTATCTTCTCAATAGATTGACAGCAGATTGGCCGCTTGATATTTTGCCCGCTTTCGACTCCCAGGCCGTACCGTCATGCCTTTAAACGACAACTTTGTATATTGCCCGCCGCAAGAGCCTCTGGTCCTGGTCTATGAAGATGATGATCTGGTGGTGATTGAAAAGCCAGCAGGTTTGCTGTCGGTGCCGGGGCGGTTGCCGGAGCATCAGGACAGTGCCTATTTACGCGTATTGGCGCGCTATCCACAGGCCAAAATTACCCATCGTTTAGATATGGCCACCTCGGGTATTCTGATGTTTGCCAAACATCGCGATGCAGAAGTAGCAGTGAGTAAAATGTTTCAGGCGCGCACCGTGACCAAGCACTATATTGCCCTGGTACAGGGCAAACTCGACGGTGAGGGCAAAGTCGAAGTGCCCTTAATTACTGACTGGGAAAACCGGCCGCGTCAGATGGTGCATTTTGAACTGGGTAAGCCGGCACAGACTTTATATCAGGGACTGGACTATAATGCAGAGACAGATATCAGCCGGGTATTGCTGACTCCAATTACCGGGCGTTCACACCAGCTGCGCGTGCATATGCAGTATATCGGCCATCCAATTACCGGCGATAAGCTGTATCATCCAGAACCTGCACGCAGTCCCCTAAAACGCATGGCCTTGCATGCCAGTTATCTGGCTTTTACTCAGCCTTTAAGCGGTACCGCGGTTGAAATTCATGGACAGGTGCCGTTTTAAGCAGTTGATCCGATTTGGAGTGCTCTCCCCAAAACAGGGGATTGCCGATCCGGATAGAGATCAGGATGATAGAACAGAAAAAAATTAAGTGCTCTATCTCGGAACTGCAACAAAATTAGGGTAAGCTGACCAGTAGAACAACAACACAGAACAAGGACAAAATGATGTCACGCGATTATGAACAATTTCCAGATGACGACAACGGCAACGTACTTTGGCAAATGCATGAAGATGGTGATGATCTGGACGAGGCACATGAAATTGAATATTCGATTGCCTTTACCGACCAGGAACAGGCTGAACGTTGTGCCTTATTTCTGTTAAATGAAGAACAAAAAATTTCTTTATTTCAGGATGATGATTCTGGTGTGACCGAATGGATTATTACCATTTATGTTTATATGGAACCGGCCTATGCCGATATTGTTGATTTAGAAGAATGGTTCACCAAAATCGCCAACCAGTTCCAGGGTGAATATGATGGCTGGGGCTGCATGGCCTATGTCTATGATGATGAAGACGAAGAAGAAAACTATCCAGTTTAACCCCATTTTCTAGTACAAAAAAGCATGCCGGAGCGCATGCTTTTTTGCTTTACGCTCGCTTCAACCAAAGTCATACACAGGCCCAAGGCAGAAGGCGTAGACTGAAAATTATTCGCTGTCAACAGGTGATGTCATGCAACACAGCGTACAGTTACACCGTATATTTCAGGCGCCGTTATCACGGGTGTATCGGGCCTTTGTCGATCCGCATGCTTTAGTCAAATGGATGGCGCCACATGGTTTTATCGTGCAGATTGAACAGTTTGAACCCGTGGTCAACGGTCAATATAAAATTGCCTTTTGTAATTTGAGCACGGGCAAAAGCCACGGTTTTCACGGGCAGTATCTGGAAGTGATTCCCGAGCAGCGACTGCGTTATCAGGATGAGTTTGATAGCCCGGATTTACCGGGACTGATTCAGGTCACGATTGAGTTTAAGGCGGTATCGGTCGGAACCGAAGTCTGGATTCAGCAGGACAATCTGCCCGATGCCATTCCCGTCGATGGCTGTTATTTGGGCTGGCAGGAATGTCTGGATTTACTCAGCCTGCTGGTGACCCCTGACATTCCGGATGAGTAAAACCATGCCCATTGCTACCAAACGTATTTATCAGGCTGTAAGCAAGCAGGACGGTACCCGGATTCTGCTGGACCGGATCTGGCCGCGCGGGATCAAAAAAGCCGATGCCCAGATTGACCTGTGGCCGAAGGATTTAACCCCCTCGACCGAACTGCGTAAATGGTTCCATGAAGATACTGAGCGGCACTGGCCCGAGTTTCAGCAGCGTTATCGGCAAGAGTTGCAGCAGCATTTGGACGCGGTGGAGGAAATCCGGCAACTGGCGCAGAAGGGACCAATTACCCTGTTAACCGCAGCAGAAAACGAACAGCATAATCATCTGCAGGTGTTTAAACAGCTGCTGGAACACCCGGGCAAATAACACAAATATTGTTATTAATCCCTAAACCGGTTAGGGATTTTAACGTGATGAAAAATATAAATGTTATAGTAGACCTTTATATTTTTTATTTTGCTCGTTTCGAGGTTTTTATGTCTTTACCGAATTGCCCAAAATGCCAGTCCGAATATACTTATCAAGATGGTGACTTGCTGATTTGTCCTGAATGCGCACATGAATGGAAAGAAGGGGAGCAGGCAGAAGCCGAGGCCGGCGCCATCATTAAAGATGCCAATGGTAATGTACTGGCCGATGGCGATACCGTGACGGTGATTAAAGACCTGAAAATTAAAGGTTCATCTTCTGTGGTGAAAGTGGGTACCAAAGTGAAAAATATCCGCCTATTGCCAGAAGCATCAGATGGTCATGATATTGACTGTAAAGTAGATGGTATTGGCGCAATTAAACTGAAATCGGAATATGTGAAAAAAGCATAATCGCACTGTTTCTCTTGGGTTTTATCTTGCTTTGAAGCAGGGTAAAACCCTGAATTTTTAAGATCACATCTGCACCATATCGGGAGAAGGCTGATGCCACATATCCATCTTGAATATTCAGATCAGCTGCAGGCGCTTGAAATGAAGCCTTTGCTCAGTCGTATCAACCGGACGCTGGTCGAGAATGGCCTGTTTGCTAATGCCTCTGATATTAAAAGTCGCGCCATCTGCCAGCAGGACTATGTGATTGGACTGGATGAAAGCGCACAGGCCTATGTGCATGCCAAAATCTCGATTTTAAAAGGCCGTAGTACCGCCCTAAAGCAGGAAATTTCCCGGACCGTGCTGGAGGTGTTGCAGGATTATCTGCCGCCACAGAATGAATTGACGTTGCAACTGTGTGTCGAAATTCTGGAAATGGACCCGGATATTTACAGCAAAGCCATCATTCATCCTTAATATTTTTCCCTTGCAATGGCACAGTTGTGTATGTGGCATTTTGCTGCTTTCAATACTTTCCCATCTTCATCTTCTGTGCTGTTTCTTGCTGAAATTAGGCGTTTTTTTACAGGAATCTATTTGAAATAAAGAGCCGAAGCTCGTAAATAATAAATAAAGAGCAACAGGATGTGCCCAGCCATGCGAAAACAGAACAATAAACCGGGTCTGCTCCAGCCCGAAGCGAAGCCGCCGCGTCCCCATCACTGGAAGCCGGAAAAATCTGCCGTCAGTTGGGTCAAGCGGGATATTGAAACCCAGAATATTGTCCGGGTGATGGCCGGTTTTGTGATTAGCGCGGTGATTATTGCGGCGCTGTATTTTGGTCAGGATGTGCTGATTCCGCTGGCACTGGCTATTTTGCTGGCATTTTTGCTGGAACCGCTGGTGTCACGGCTAAAAAAATGGGGGCTGCCACAGCTGCCGTCGATTGCCATTGTCATGATTTTCACCATTAGTGTGCTGGCTGGACTGGGCAGTTATCTGGGTTTTCAGCTCAAGGATTTAAGTCAGGAATTACCGCAATATCAGGACACCATTCAGCAAAAACTGAATACGGTGAAATCGCTAACCTCTGACCCTAGTGCCTGGGATGGGGCCAAAACCACTTTCGATACGGTGGAAAGCTCGTTTGAAGGCATCAATCAGGTCGAGCAGGAAAAGGGTGTGCAGAATGTCAAGGTGGTCGGACTGGAGCAAAGTCCTTCCGATGCCGCCATAGAGTGGGGCAGCAAGATTTTAAGCCCGATTGCCACCATTGGTATCGTATTTTTATTTGTGGTGCTGATTTTAATTAGCCGTAAAGATCTGCATGACCGCTTGTTGCGTCTGCTTGGCGGTAATTTGAATATTGGTACCGATGTGCTGGATGAAGCCGGCCAGCGCATTGGTACCTATTTGCGCATGCAATTGCTGGTCAATGTCACCTATGGCATTCCGATGGCAGCCGGACTGTGGTTTATTGGCGTGCCTGCGGCCATCATGTGGGGCATGCTGGCGGTGGTGCTGCGCTTTGTGCCTTATGTCGGCCCGATCATTTCTGCGGCGTTCCCGTTAACGCTGGCTTTTGCGGTGGATCCAGGCTGGAATATGTTCCTCTGGACGCTGGGCCTGATTCTGCTGCTGGAGCTGATCAGTAATAACATCATTGAGCCGTGGTTATATGGCGAAAGTACCGGCCTGACTACCTTGTCGATTATTCTGGCTGCCACCTTCTGGACCTTAATCTGGGGACCAATTGGTCTGATTTTATCAACACCGTTAACGGCCTGTTTGCTGGTGCTGTCGCACTATATTCCGGCGTTGGGCTTTGTCAAAGTGTTAATTGGCAGTGCCCCGGTGCTGTCACCGCCCCAACGTTTTTATCAGCGTTTGGTGGCCGATGAAGTACATGATGCGCTGGATGTGGCTAATGCATATATCCAGCAGGAGCTGCCGAAAAAAACGAATAAAGAAGCGCTGGTCCGGAAAATCAATAATTTCTATGATGAAGTGGCGATTCCTGCGATTTGCCTGTTTTCGCAGGTCCATAATACCGAGGCCAGCGCCGAACACCGTTTGCGCATGCATCAGGGTTTAAAACGGTTTAATCATGAATTTCAGCAGCAATATCCGCTACAGACCGAACTGAACAACCCCAAAGTCATGTGTCTGGGGGCACGTTGGGAGGTGGATGTGCTGGCCTCTGCCATGCTGGCCCATGGTCTGAACCTGAAAAAGATTGCCGCCTGTAGCCATGCCGATGCCTTGATTCAATCGCGCTCGGATGTGTTGAGTGCCGTGCCGGAATCGACCGACATCATCTGTATCACTATTTTTCATCAGCAACCGATGGCGCAAATCCGCCTGTTGAACCACCGGATACGCACACTAAAACCGCAGATCAAACTGGTGTTTGCCTTGCTGGGCAATCAGTCGACGCATTTGCGTGATGAGATTGAGCGCCTGTTTCAGCCGGAAGCGGTGGTAAATAGTGTGAATGAACTGATGCTGAGTATGGATATGCTGCTGATGGCACAAGGGGAAAATCCGGCGGCGGCACTGCTGCATGACAATGAGCCTGAACGCTTGCAGGCCTTGCATGAACTGGATTTATTGCAGCCGGAACTACTGCCAATTTACAGCCAGTATATTGAAGAAGCACGGCAGGCCTTTGATGTGAAATATGCCCAGATTTCGCTGGTCGATGCCGGGCAGGTGCATACTCCGGCCAGTCCGCTGGCAGAAGCGGTGGAGTCGCCGATCCACGCAGCGCAGCGCCGTGAAGAATCGATTTGTACCCATCTGGTTTATCAGAATGAAGCGCTGGTCATTGAAGATATTCAGCGTGATCCACGCTTCCGGCAGTATCCTCATCTGGCCAGACAGAAAATCCGTTTTTATGCCGGGGTGCCAATTCAAAGCAAACAGGGCTTGGCCATAGGCAGCTTATGTATTCTGGACAAGCAGGTGCGGCAGATGTCTGAAGAAGATCTGGATTTGCTGAAAGCACTGGCGCTGGATTTACAGGAGACCTTAAGCAGTGAGCGATTACGCAAACAGAAGCTGGAGGAAATCCAGCGTTTGGGCCAGGCCGATTTAAGTCAGGCCGTGGTGACAGATTCCTAATGATTGCATCCTTGTCCACATACGGCTGTTTGCATCTGGCCGTTAGGTTATCGTTTAAAACTAGGGGAGAGCAGTTCGTTGGCCTTTCATGATTTTTATCGCTTAAGTTCGCATGCGGTAATTTGTAATGCCCAGCAGCAGGTGCTGTTACTTAAAGCTACCTATGCCGATCAGGCCTGGGGCTTACCGGGTGGCGCGCTGGATATGGGGGAAACCATCCACGAGGCCTTAATTCGGGAATGTCAGGAAGAAATTGGCTGTCAGGTGCAGGTGGGGTATTTGTCGGGTGTGTATTTTCATGCAGCGGTGCAATCCCATGCTTTTATTTTTCGCTGTCATGTACCGGAAGATGCACAGATTCAGCTAAGCGATGAACATGCTGAATATCGCTGGTTTGATCTGGCGCAACTGGCGCCGGTTCAGCGGACTCGGGTAGAAGATTGTCTGAATTTTCAGGGCAATGTCATCAGCCGGAGTTTTTAACCTGCGGCTTGCAAGATGATTACACAAAAGTGATCAAACAGTTGTTAGACAAGCCCTGTAAACAGCCGCGACAATGTTTGGTTTAGAGTGCCGCGTGTTGCGAGGCTTGCAGGGTGGCAATAATCTCATCCAGCTTTTTGATGCGTTTAACCTCATCCCACAGCGCTTTGGCTTCCGGATAATGCTTTGACATCATGCCCAGCCATTGTTTATAACGCCCCAGCATACCAATTTCGGTTTTGGCCGGACCGTGAATAAAGCGGATTTGCAAATCAAGCAGATCTTGCCAGCTCAGTAAGGGTGCATCAGAATTCTGGCGGATACATTGGGTAAGGTCAGGTGTAGTCACGGCACCACGACCAATCATTAAATCTTTACAGCCTGATTCTAATTGGCATTGTTTGGCATCGGCATTGGTCCAGATTTCCCCATTGGCAATCACATTAATCTTTAGGGCTTCACGAATCGGGGCCAGCTGATCCCAAAAGGCCGGCGGGGTATAACCATCGGCTTTGGTGCGCGCATGGACCGTGACCCAGGAGGCGCCTGCATCTTCAATGGCATGGGCATTGTCCAGCATGAAGTTGCGATCCATATAGCCTAAGCGCATTTTGGCAGAAACCGGAATATGTGCCGGCACGGCATCGCGCACAGCTTTGACCAGCTCATGTACCACTTCCGGTTCATCTAGCAGGACCGAACCGCCACGATGACGATTTACGGTTTTGGCCGGACAGCCAAAGTTCAGATCAATCGCTGGTGCGCCCATGGCTGCAACTTTGACTGCATTGGCAGCCAGCATGTCCGGGTTGTTGCCTAGAAACTGCACATGTACCGGAGTGCCAGCCACAGTTTTACCGCCGTTCAATAATTCCGGGCAATAGCTGTGATAGATATGATCGGGCAGAATCGAGTCGGTGACCCGAATAAACTCAGTCACACACCAGTCGAAGCTGCCGACAGACGTGAGGACATCACGCATGATCGGATCGGTTAAGCCTTCCATGGGTGCAAGCACAAGTTTCAACGCGTTCACCTGTTAATTTGAAAAACGGTGTTATACGTTTTTTTTACCGAGATGTCTAGGAAAAGGTCTTTGAATTATTGTGGAGTGAGCTAAGGCTTAGCCTTTATATTTCGCATAATCGCCATTATGTTAAATAGAGGTTCGTTCTTGCCATTTTTGAAGCTCATTTATAAAGTTATGAAATACTTCCATAGGTTCTAATGACGAATAATTTTCTAGTGCTAAATATAATTCCTCATCATATGAAATGAGTAAATTATTCAAATTTTTATCTTCTAAATATTTTGAAATTAAAGTAATTTTTTGAAAAAAAGGATAAATAGCCTCTTTTGACCGAATGGAAGTAATGTGACTAAGAACATACTCATTCAGTAATGAATGGATTATATTATTTCGCGTATTTATATCAAGATCAGTGATATGTATCTTTTTAAAATACTCAATAACCTCCTGAAGATCCGCTAAAAAACATACTTCTAAAGCTAGCTCATCTGAAGGATTAATTTCTAAAGTATCTAAAGCCCATTTTTGAATTTCTTCTGGGGATTTCAAATATAATTCTAATTCGACTTTAAATTGAATTTTATTGGCGTCACTCATATTTTTTATTTAATTTCTCTAAAATTAACATAATACACCTTATACGAAATACTATTTTTTATTCCATATAAATCATAACCTTATCGTATGGTAAAAAGCTCAGGTACGGATACTTGGGCTTTTTTAATAATTTATCATGTTCCACGCTTATTATTTAATCACTGTTCCACGCTTTTAATGTGGCAAACTGAACAAAAGCATCTTACTTGCCCAAAATCATCTGTAACACAAACTTGGAACCAATAAAGCCAAGCGCCAGCAAGAAGAAGCCAATAATGGTAAAGCGAATGGCTTTCTGGCCACGCCAGCCAAATTTATAACGGCCCAACAGCAGCGCGCCATAGATAAACCAGGAAATAATACTAAAGGCAGTCTTATGCGCTAAGTGCTGGGCAAAGAAGTTATCAATGGTTAGGAAACCAAAACCCAATGCCAGCGTCAGCAGGATAAAGCCGGCAATCAGCATATCAAACAGCAGCTCTTCCATGGCTTGAAACGGTGGCAGCAAATTCACCCAAATCCGGCGTTTCTGTTTGTTTTTCAGCTCCCGGTTCTGAAACCAGAGCAAGACCGCATGAATAGTGGCCATCAGCAAGACCGCATAGGCCGATAACGACAGCAGGATATGAATATCCAGACCTAAAGAATTGTTTTCGACAAACAGGTTTAAACCGCTAAAGGAATGCCCTAGAATCAGGCCGGTTGCGGCTACTGGAATCCCAATCAGGTTTAGCGCAATCACCGGCCGGTAAGTACTAAACAGCACACTTAATAACAGCATTAAGCCTGAGGTAAAGGACATCAGGTTAAACACGTTATAGTTAATGCCCATCGGCAGCAGCATGTCGTTATACAGCACAGCGGCGTGCAAACATAAACCCAAGCCCAGCACAATACCAATAAACCAATGGTTTGGAGCACGCTTGGACATTAAATGCATAAATAAATACCAGAACGAAGTGGTATAAGCGATTAATGCCAGAATCGTGTAAACCAAGGGGAGACTGCTCATGTCAAACCTTTTTCAGGATGATGAATATTCATTTATATAAATTCGATGCGAACTACAGTATCCTATAGCATCTTATGCATAAATTTTCTATTTTAAGAAACAATTTTTTGCTCATGGCTATTTTAAGCGGATTTTGCAATGTTTGATACCTTAACAGAACGACTCACGCAGAGTTTAAGAAATGTTACTGGCTCAGGGCAGCTAACCGAAGACAATATTAAAGATACGTTACGTGAAGTGCGTATGGCGCTTCTTGAGGCCGATGTTGCGTTACCTGTAACTCGTGAATTCATCGCGAAAGTTAAGGAAGAAGCATTGGGCCAGGAAGTGATGACTCAGTTATCTCCTGGGCAGGCTTTTGTCAAAATCGTTCATGACGAATTGACCAAAATGATGGGCGAGGCCAATGAAAGCCTCGACCTCGCTGCAAAACCACCTGTGGTGGTGCTTCTGGCCGGTTTGCAGGGTGCGGGTAAAACTACCACGGCAGCCAAGCTGGCGCGTTTCTTACAGGAACGTCAAAAGAAAAAAGTGGCAATGGTGTCTGCCGACGTCTATCGTCCAGCAGCGATCAAACAGCTACAAACAGTAGCAGGCGATGTCGGTGCGATTTTCCTGGAATCGAATGCCAATGAACGCCCGATTGATATTGCCAATCGTGCCATTGAGCAGGCAAAAATCCAGTTTGCCGATGTGCTGATTGTCGATACGGCAGGTCGTTTGCATATCGATGATGACATGATGGGTGAAATCAAAGAGCTGCATGCAGCGATTAACCCGACTGAAACCCTGTTCGTGGTCGATGCCATGACCGGTCAGGATGCGGCAAACACCGCCAAAGCATTTAATGATGCCTTGCCATTAACCGGTGTCATTCTCACCAAAACGGATGGTGATGCGCGTGGTGGTGCGGCGCTGTCGGTGCGTGCCATTACTGGCAAGCCAATCAAATTCCTGGGGATGGGTGAAAAACTCGATGCCCTCGAGCCATTCCATCCGGAACGTGTGGCACAGCGTATTCTGGGCATGGGTGATGTGCTTTCTCTGGTCGAAGAAGTTGAACGCAAAATCGACAAAGAAAAAGCCGAAAAAATGGCGAAAAAACTGCAAAAAGGCGGCAGCTTCAACTTTGAAGACATGCTGATGCAGTTTGAGCAAATGAATAAAATGGGCGGTATGATGGGCTTCCTGGACAAGCTGCCGGGCATGAGTAACTCTGGTATTCAGGATGCGATTGCACAGGCGAACCCAGAGAAGCAGGTGAAAAAGATGGAAGCCATCATCCAGTCGATGACCGTCAAAGAACGCCGTAATCCGGACCTGATGAACCCAAGCCGTAAAAAACGTATTGCGGCCGGTTGTGGTATGGATGTGTCTGAAGTCAATAAACTGATTAAACAGCATGCGCAAATGGCCAAAATGATGAAGAAATTTGCCAATCCATCAGGTATGGCAAAAATGATGAAATCATTGGGCAATCTGCAAAAGCAGTTTGGCGGTGGTGGCGGTATGGGTCCGCTGTTCGGTGGTAAAGAACCGAAAAAATAAGGGATTCAAAACAACAAGGCGCCGGGTGCGCCTTTTTGTTGCTCTCCATTTTTAAGTCATTCAAGCGAACGTGCTGCGGTGATCTTTAAGAAAACCCAACAGACGCTTACCCGAAAGCCGCGCTGTTTCGGGCACACTGATGTGCATCAGGAACGAACAGCGAGCACAACAATGGCACAAATTTATGTGGTACATGGTTATACCGCCAGTCCGGATGAAAACTGGTTTCCCTGGATTCAGGAATATGCCGACCAGCAAAAAGCCAGTCTGAAAGTGTTAAGACTCGATCCATCGCCAACGCCAACTCTGGAAGTGTGGAAGCGGCAAATGGATGAGCAGATCGATGAGATTGACGAAAATACCATTTTCATTGCCCATAGTCTGGGCTGTATTGCCACTTTGCACTTTCTGACCAAGAAACTGAAAACCCAGAAAATTAAACAGGTGGTGCTGGTGGCCGGCTTTAATGGCCGTTTGGGCCGGCTGGACGAGGTCAATCCTTTTATTGATGCCTGTAAAATTGATTTTGACTTGCTAAAACGCCAGATTGCGCATCGGGTGGTGATTTACTCAGCTGGCGATGACCGGGTACTGCCAAAATTCAGTCTGGAACAGGCACGTAGCTTGGATGCCAAAGCCATTGAGGCACAGCATCAGGGACATTTTATTGACTCTCAAGGCTGTACCGAACTGGTGGAAGTCTGGCAGGCAATTCTGCCTCATATTATTGTGGAATAAGCGGTGTAGACTCGTTTGCTGTGGAGTAATGCTGGATATAGCGCTGCAAACCTTTCAGCAATAAGTCCTGTTCGACTAAGGGCTGGTAATGCTGCAGGAATTTGGCAAACAGCGGCGCATCCCCCCCAGTCAGCACCAGTTGCCGCGGGGATTGCTGCATGACATATTCAATACTGCTGAGCAGCCCCAGTAAAATGCCATGATGCACGGCATCCAGGGTATTGGTGCCGGGGCTTAGGTCATCAAAGGCTGCTTCTGGAATCCGAATGCCTTTGGTGTGCTGGATTAACGAATCACGCTGCAAATATAGGTTGGGCAGAATATAACCCCCCAGATGCTGATGGCCTTGGGTCAGGTCAATGGTCAGCGCGGTGCCGCAGCTAATCACGCATAAATCTTTATCGGCTTCAGCTACGGCCAGTACCTGCAGCCAGCGGTCAATCCCCAGCTGCTGAATATCATAGCCGCAGCTCAGGCCGGCATATTCGGCCTGTACCCGTGCAAAAATCACCGGAATATTCAGGAATTTTAAAATCTGCTGAATCCGTTCATTATTTTTCTGGTCCTGCACCGAAGATACCCCGACATGGGTCAGGTTCAGGCTTTTAAAATGCTGGATCAGGCCCAGCAGTAAATCGGCCGGAGATTGCAGATGCAGTTCAGCGGCATGTTCTACAATCTGCTGATGTTCGGTAATCCAGTATTTGAGCCGGGTATTGCCAATATCTAACCATAAATTTTTCATGTGCTGCGCTCACTGTCCCGACATTTGCGGGCGTAAACGGCCCTGATAAAACACTTCAACGCCAGAGGCAGTTTCAATCTGAATTGCGCCATCATCCTGAATGCCTAAAAACAACCCCTGGGCCACACCGCCATGATGTTCAAATTCTACCGGCTGTTGCTGAAAAGCGGCATGATGATTAAAACGTGAAGCCAGTTGATAGCTGTTATGGTTAAACCATTCTTGTGCCTGCTGAATGGCCAGATACAGCTCGGCAATCAGCTGAATTCGGGAAATATCATTTAGGCCCAATTCGGCCAGGGAAGTGGCGTGCTGATCAATCTGCTCGGCCGGAATTGGCGCCAGATTAATCCCCACCCCGACAATGACCTGCTGGGTCGACAGGGGCTCAATCAGAATACCGCCCCATTTGCCTTGCGGGCTATATAAATCATTCGGCCACTTCACCTGCAGGTTCAGCTGGCGCAGGCTTGGCATCTGCAAAATATTTAAGGCAATTTCCAGGGCTAAACGGCCATCTACGGGTGTTCGTAAATTTAGCAATGTGCTTAAATAGACGTTTCCTTCTGGGGACACCCATTGCCGTTGGCGTTGTCCTCTGCCTTGTGTTTGTCGGGCGCTACAGACCAGAACGCTCTGTATTCCTTTTTGAGCAATCTCGCGTACATCATCATTGGTTGATGTAGTCACAGGTTTTAAAATGAGGACTTCAGGAAGCTGTCCGGCTTCGCTGAGCTGTTGTTGTAACTGTCGAGTCTCTACATCCATATGAATCTGAGAATAGTGGAATATAATTTATGGAGTTAATCATATATTTACTGATTGGCGCAATTGCCGGATTTGCTGCGGGTCTGTTCGGGGTGGGCGGTGGCTTAATTATTGTGCCAATTTTGTACATTGTATTTACCCAGCTGAATTATGATCCTAGCGTGATTATGCATATGGCGGTCGGGACTTCACTGGCGACCATTATCGTAACTTCGATCAGTTCGGTCACGGCGCACCATAAAAAAGGTGCGGTGATGTGGAATGTGTTTCGCAATTTGGCGCCCGGCCTAATTCTGGGTGCATTTTTTGGCGCCGGGATTGCCGATTTAATGTCGGGGCAGGGCTTGCAGCTGGTAATTGGTTTCTTTGCGGTGTGGGTGGCCTATCGCATGTTCCGTGGTTCAAATACCCCGGTTGATCCTTCACGTCAGTTGCCTTCAACCGGTGCGCAAATGCTGGCTGGCGGCGGAATTGGGATTGCCTCGGCCATTTTCGGGATTGGCGGCGGTAGCTTAACCGTACCGTTCCTGAACCGTTGTGGTGTGGTGATGCAAAAAGCAGTTGCCACTTCTGCAGCCTGTGGCTTGCCGATTGCTATTGCCGGCGCTCTGGGTTTTGTCTGGTTTGGCCAGCAGTCTGAGGTGAGCGTGCCGAATACCTGGGGCTATGTACATTTATATGCCTTTATTGGCATTAGCGTGATGAGCTTTATGACCGCCAAGCTTGGCGCAAAAGTTGCACATATTTTGTCACCAGCCATGCTGAAAAAATGTTTTTCAGGTTTGTTGACCACCGTCGGTCTGTATTTTATTTACCAGGGCTTTAGCGCTTATTTTTAAGCGCCTGAGGGTGTGGTTAAAAATTGGCTATAGCGACAGAAAATTGTCGGACAATGTCATGGAAATTTGGTCGCTAAGCCAGTAAAAAAGACAACAAGAAAGATCCGCTGCAACTGCGCGCATGGTATAAAAATAACACAGGAACAGTATGCAACAACAAGAAACAGACAGTCTATCTGAACAGATTGCAAAACATATCGGCGAGCAGATTATTAGTGGCGAGCTGGTAGAGGGCGAGCGCATTCAGGAACTGCGTATTGCCAAAGAGCTGGATGTCAGTCGCGGTTCGGTGCGTGAGGCACTGTTGCTGTTGGAACGTACCCATCTAATTGAAATTTTTCCGCGGCGCGGCGCGATTGTGTCGGAAATGTCGGCCCAGCAGGTGCGTGCCCTGTTTGATACCTGCAGCTTGCTACTGGGGCAGATTGTACAGCGCATTGCAGAAACCTGGCGTCATCATGAAATTGAGCAACTGCAAAAGCTGATGGAGCAGATTGAGGCCGAATACCGGCAGGGCCATACCGAAAAATTTTATGACCTAATTTTCCAGACCCTGGCCCGGCAGCAGGATATGGTGGCCAATCTGTACCTGATGAAATTCTATCAAGAGTTGCTGCCGTCGTTACGGCGCAGCTATTTTTTAACCCTGAATACGTCACGTCGGGAGTTACAGGAATCGTTTGATCTATTTAAACTGGTAATTGATGCAATTTTAATCCGAAAATCACAACAAGCCTCTTTATTTATGGATGATTTTTGTCGACACTTGCGCAATCTGGTGTTGGAATCTCTGACCCGTATGAAACAAATTGAACTGGCCTGGGCACGCCGCTCACGCCGTTGATCGGGACATTATGCGTTTAAGCAGCTTAAAACTTTCCGGCTTTAAATCTTTTGCCGATAGTACCACCTTACATTTTAAAGCCAACCGGACGGCCGTGGTCGGCCCCAATGGCTGTGGCAAATCCAATGTGATTGATGCCATTCGCTGGGTCATGGGTGAATCCAGCGCGCGTCAGCTGCGTGGCGGCAGCATGCAGGATGTGATTTTTACCGGGACCGCCAAACGTAAACCGGTGGGCATGGCCAGTGTCGAACTGCGCTTTGACAATACCTATGGCAAGCTGGGTGGCGCTTATAACGCCTATACTGAGCTGGCGGTGCGCCGTCAGGTTAACCGCGATGGCAAGTCGGAATATTTTTTAAATGGCACTAAATGCCGGCGCCGTGATATTACCGATATTTTCCTTGGCACCGGTCTGGGGCCGCGCTCCTATGCCATTATCGAACAGGGCATGATTAACCGTCTGGTCGATGCCAAACCGGAAGAGATGCGGGTATTTATTGAAGAAGCAGCCGGGGTATCGCGTTATCAGGCTCGCCGCCGTGAAACCATGCTGCATCTGGATCATACCAGCCAGAATTTATCGCGGCTGGAAGATATTGCCAGCGAACTGAAAGGCCAGCTCAAAACCCTAAAACGCCAGTCGGAAACTGCGCTGCAGTACAAGACTTTAGAAAGCCAGATTCGCAGCATTAAAATTGAAATTTTATCGTTCCAGTGCGAGCAGAGCAGTCGTTTGCAGCAGGAATATACTGTGCAGATGACCGAACTGGGCGAAAAGTTCAAGCTGACCCGTTCCGAGCTGAGCACGCTGGAACATGATTTGAGTAATACCAGTGAGCTGTTCCAGCGTCTGATTCAGCAATCGACACCATTACAGAATGAATGGCAGCAGGCCGAAAAGAAACTGGCTGAGCTGAAAATGACCCTGGAGCAGAAACAGTCGTTGGTCCAGCAAAATAGCAGTACGTTGGCTCAGTTGCAGGAACAGAAAGCCCAGACCAAAGAACGTCTGCAGCTGATTGATCTGCAGCTTGAAACAGTACTCAGCCAGCAGGAACAGTATACCGAGCAGCTGCAACAGGCCGAGCAAAGCACGCAAGAGCAGGCACAGGCTGTGCAGCAGCTCAAAGCCCAGCAGCAACAGGTGCAGCAGCAGTTTGAGCAGATTAAGGCGCAGGTGGAAAAACAGCAGCAGCAAAAACTGCAAATGCTGGCCCAGAGCGAACAGTTGCTAAAAAATATCAGCCGGATTGAACAGCAAAAAGACACCTTGCAGCAGCAGAGCAGCTCGCTGCAAAGTCAGGCCCAGCAAGACGAAGTCGAACAGCTGAACCAGGACAAAGCCCAGTTAAGCCAGCAGCTGGCCGAACTGGAGCAGCAGATTCAGGCGCAACAACAGCAGTTGCAACAGGCAAGCAGCCTGCTGAATCAGCATAAAAATAGCAGTACTGAGCTGAAATCGGAAATTCAGGTGCTCCAGGCCGAGCAGAAAAACCTGAATCAGCTACTGATTAAAAACAGCCCTAAACAGCAGTTACAGCACATCGCCTTAATGCAGGTGCTGGCCCTGAACGATGCTGCCAAACCGCATGCGGCATTAATTGAGAAGTTTCTGGCCAAATGGCTGAATGCACAGATGCTCGAGGCAGATGACAACTTTCAGGACAGTCTGGCGCGTCAGTTAAAACCTGCTGCCCAGCACGCACCGATTCAGCTGGCAAATTTAAGCTGTCTAGCGGAATGGATTGAAGCGCCATCTTCTTCTTTATGGCAACAGGTGGCACTGGCTGATGATTTAGCGCAGGCGCTGCAATTACAGCCAAAGTTACAGGCTGGGCAGAGCATTCTAACCCTAGATGGCTATCAGGTCGGGCCGGACTGGGTAATTGGTTTACTGTTTGATGAAGCCTCACAATCAGCGCAAGGGGCTTTAAGCCATCGCATCCGTCTGGAAGAAATTGAAGGGCTACTGAGCCAGAAACAGGCCGAGTTACAGCAGGCCGAACAAGACCTCAGTGCCAGCCAACAGCAGTGCCAGCAGCTGCAGCAACAGCTTCATGAACAACAGACTCAGCTGAAACAGCAGCAGCAGACATTGCAGGCACTGGATCTGCAGATTGCCAAAATCCAGAGCACTGCGCAGGCCTTTGCTGTGCAGAAGCAGCAATTACAGCATCAGCTGCAGCAACTGGAGGAGCAGCTGGAAGCAGATGCCATGCAAAAAGATGATCTGGAAATTGATCTGCATGCACTGAGTCTTAAGCTGGAACAGGCGCTGCCGAACTATAAAACCCTGCAATTCCAGCTGGAAGAATTAACAGCACAGCTGGAGCAGGCGCAGCAGCTGTATCAGCAACAGCAGCAGGAACTGGAGCTGTTAAGACGCCAGTCCGTTCAGGCCACACAGCAGCTGGAACTATTGGAAAAAGATGGTGGTTTTTTAAAGACCCAGCATCAGCAGATTACAGCGCAAATGGAGCAGGCGAAAAAGTTTGTCGATCCGGTGCAGCTGGAATTGCCGGCACTGGCCAGCCAGTTTGCCGAGCAGCAGCAGCAGACGGAAAAACTGCAACAGACCTGGAATGAATGGCAGCTGGAACTGAACCAGATTCAGAGTAAACAGCAGCAGCTAACCGAGCAGCGTCATCAACAGCAGCAGCAGGATGAAAAACTGCGCAGCCAACTGGAAGAAAAACGTCTGGCCTGGCAAGCGGCCAAATCTGACTTGCAGCATTATTCCGAACAGCTGAAAGCCTTAAACAGCGAGCTGATTCCGGGGCTAAACATTAATGTAACCGCCCATCAGCAGCAGCTAGAAAAAGCCCAAGCGCAGTTTGATAAATTGGGTGCGGTGAATCTGGCTGCTTCAGAAGAATATGATGAAGTTTCAGCCCGTTATGCCGAACTGAGCCATCAGATTGAAGATCTGGAAAAAACCGTGGCCCAGTTACAGGCGGCTATGAAAAGTATTGATCAGGAAACGCGCAAGCTGTTTATGAGCACCTTTGACCAGATTAATACCGAACTGCAGGCGCTGTTTCCCAAAGTGTTTAATGGTGGTGAAGCCAGTTTAAGTCTTGAAGATGACTGGCAATCGGGTGTAAAACTAATGGCAAGACCACCGGGTAAACGCAACAGCTCACTGGCGCTGTTGTCGGGTGGAGAAAAAGCACTGACCGCACTGGCACTGGTCTTTGCCATTTTCCGTTTAAATCCGGCGCCGTTTTGTGTGCTGGATGAAGTCGATGCACCGCTGGATGATGCCAATGTCGGACGTTTCTGTAACCTGGTCCAGGAACTGTCCGAACAGGTGCAATTTATATATATCACACATAACAAGCTGGCAATGACGATGGCAACCGATTTATTAGGTGTTACTATGCCTGAACCGGGAACATCAAAATTAGTCAGCGTAAATCTAGAAGATGCTACAGAATACGGTCTAGTCGCGGAGGCATAACATGGAAATCACCACAATCATTGGGATTATTATCGCGCTCATTATTATGGGTTTCGGTTTAAGAATGATCCTGAAAAAACCGGCCGATGCAGCACCTTCGCTGGATTCCGAGCTGCAGGTCAATGCCGATAGCCAGCAGCCGATCATTCCGCGTCATGTCCGTCATCAGTTACAGACTGAGCCGGCCCAGCGTGTAGAGCCGACTTTGGGCGATGCCGATCTTGCTGCCGTCGAGCCAAACAGCAAACTTGAGCCACAGGCCATGACTGAAACGCAGCTGACTGAGCCGAACGAAACAGCGCAGGCGAAAAACGAAGCACAGGCCGCGACATCTGTAGATGCTGAACCTGCAGCTAAAAATGAGGTAGAAGCAAAGGCAGAAAATCCGACAGAACGGGCCTCAACCGAAACTGCTCAGACTGATGCTTCTGCTACCGCTGCCACGACTGCTGTAGCCCATGCTGCTGTATCTGCACCTGAATCAGCATCGACTGAACAGACTCAAGCTGTAGTAGATACCGAAAAAACGGAAACTGTGCCGGCTGAATTTAGCCTCAACGGCCAGATTGAGAAAGCCGATATTCGTGAATTTGAAGAAGAAAGCAGTATTTTGGATGCGCATCTGCATGAACAGCAACTGGTAGATGATGAAAGCGCTTTGGCCACTGCAGAATCATTTATTGCCCTGAATATTTTTCCGGAACGCCGGATTTTATCGGGAGAGAAAACCCTTAAAGTGCTGCTTAAATATGGTCTGCGCTTTGGTGAAATGTCCTGCTTCCACCGTTATAACGAAGATGGTTCCAAGTTGCTGTTTTCGGTGCTGCAAATTACCGACAATGGTGCCGACGGTTTTGATCTGGAAACCCTGTCGAATGAACAGGTTAAAGGTCTGGCCTTTTTCCTGGCCCTGCCACATAGCGATGTGCAAAATGCCTTTGATACCATGATCAGTATTTCCGGTCTGATTGCCCGTGAAATTGATGGCACCGTGTATGACCAGAACCATCTGGAACTAACCCCGCAATTACGTGAACACTGGCGTCATCAGGCGATTGATTATCGCGCAGGTCAGGCTTCGCTGGCATAACTGAATTGAAACCACAGCCTCCGGTTTCTATAATACGGTCAAGCGACAAAATTTTTTAAGGGCGGGATCACCGCCCTTTTTTATGGTGAACATATGACTCAACATGCAGATGTGGTGGCGCAAATGCGCCAATTGATCCAGATTTTAGCCCAGCATAATCATGCCTATTATGTCTTGGATCAGCCCGTTATTGCAGACAGTGAATATGATCAGCTGTTTCATCAACTCAAAGCCTTAGAACAACAATATCCCGATCTGATTCAGGCCGATACCCCAACCAATAAAGTTGGCGGACAGCCCTTAAGCAAATTTGAAAGCGTCACCCATGCGGTACCAATGCTGTCATTAGGTAACGTGTTTAACCAGGATGAACTGTTTGCCTTTGCCCGCCGTGCCGAAGAGCGTTTACCCAATCAGACCATTCAATATGATGTCGAGCTGAAATTTGATGGGCTGGCGATTTCCTTGTGGTATGCCAATGGCGTGCTGGTGCGCGGCGTGACCCGCGGCGATGGCGAAACCGGTGAAGATATTACTCACAATGTTAAAACCATTCGCAACCTGCCGAAAATCTTATCTTCAGCGGAGTACAGCATTCCGGAGTTTCTGGAAGTGCGCGGTGAAGTGCTGATGCCCAAATCGGGTTTTGAAAAACTCAATGCCGCTAATCTAGCCAAAGGCGAAAAGACCTTTGCCAATCCGCGTAATGCTGCGGCCGGCAGCTTGCGCCAGCTGGATCCGAAAATTGCGGCCTCACGTCCACTGGCGTTTTATGCCTATGGCATTGCCCAGTGCGTGCCGCATCATGGCCTGAACACCATGTCCGAAAGCCTGGACTGGTTACATCAGCTTGGTTTTGCTGTGGGTGAGCGTCATTTTGTTTGTGACAGCATTCAGGCCGTGCAAGAAGTCTATGAGCAGATCAATCAGGAACGCTCGCAGCTGAGTGTCGAAATTGACGGCATGGTAATTAAAGTCAATGACCTGAAACAGCAGCAGCAGCTTGGCTTTTTAAGCCGCGAACCGCGCTGGGCCACTGCTTATAAATTCCCGGCAGTCGCCGCGCTGACAACAGTTGAAAATATTCATTGGCAGGTGGGCCGTACCGGTACTTTGACCCCGGTGGCACGCCTGAATCCGGTGGCAGTGGGTGGGGTGACGGTATCTAATGTCACCTTGCACAATATTGGTGAAATCCATCGTCTAGATGTGCGGATTGGCGATACGGTTAGTGTCTATCGCAGTGGTGATGTGATTCCAAAAGTTGAAAAAGTCTGGCCGGAATTTCGTCCGGCGGAGGCTGAAACCGTACAGCTGCCAGCCTGCTGTCCGGTCTGTGATTCGCCAGTAGTGATGCCGGAAGGTGAAGCGCTGGCACGCTGTTCCGGTGGCCTGTACTGTGCAGCGCAGCGGATTGAGGCCATCCGTCACTTTGTTTCGCGTAAGGCCATGGATATTGAAGGTCTGGGCGATCGCTGGGTGGAATCATTACTGCATCTGAATCTGCTTAAGGATGTTTCGGATATTTACCATCTGCATGAACATCGTGAGGCGTTGCTCAAGATTGAAAAAATGGGCGAAAAGTCGGTACAAAACCTGCTCGATGCAATTGAACGCAGTAAAAAAACCACGCTGGGCGCTTTTATTTATGCCTTGGGGATTCGTGGTGTCGGCGAAACCACCGCGCGGATGCTGGCCAATACCTTCCAGACGCTGGATGCCTTACGTGTTGCCAATCTGGAAGCGCTCAAGAAAACCCCGGATGTCGGCGATATTACTGCAGAATGGATTTTAGACTTTTTCCAGGCACCGCATAACCTGGAAGTACTGGATCGTTTACTGGCCGCCGGTATTCACTGGGATGCACCGCTTGCACCGACCCGTCAGCCTTTAAATGGTGAAAGCTGGGTCATTACCGGTACTTTAAGCAAAATGGGCCGTGATGAAGCCACTCAAATGCTACAGGCGCTCGGCGCCCGGGTAAGTGGCAGTGTCTCCAGTAAAACCAAGTGTCTGGTGGCGGGTGAAAAAGCTGGTTCCAAACTGGAGAAGGCGGAGAAACTTGGTATTCCGGTCATGAATGAAGATCAGTTTCTGAGCCTGATGGCTGAATATGGCCAGACCCAGGGCTAACAGAACAGCAGGCAACCGCTCTCTAGATTGAGTGGTTGCTGCCTGAATCTGGTGATAGGTCAAAACAGAGAAAGCACAGCAGTAAAATCGTAAAAACCGCAGAAATAAGAACCGTTTTTGATAGTTACAAAATTCTAAATTTGCCGCTTTGTGTGTTTGGGTTGCAGAAAAGTGAGACAAATGTGCGCAAGCAATTCTTTTTTATGTGGAAAAGTTTGAATCCGGAACCGTAAATGCACATGCTTCTCATTTTAATTATATAAAAATCATATATTTACACAAATTATCTTTTGCAACTTGGCTTGGCTTTCGCCATAATGAGCGTATTCGTAAGGGAGTAATGAAAATGCGTGGCAATCCAGAAGTCGTAGACTATTTAAATATGTTGATCGGTGGCGAACTGGCTGCTCGTGATCAATACCTGATTCACTCGCGTATGTATGAAGATTGGGGCCTGAGCAAGATTTATGAACGCATCGACCATGAGATGCAGGAAGAATCACAACATGCCGACGCCTTGATTCGCCGGGTCCTGTTCCTTGAAGGTACTCCGAATATGCAGCGTGATGATATTGATGTCGGTACCGACGTGCTGTCCTGCTTAAAAGCCGATTTAAAGCTGGAATATGAGGTACGTGAAAAACTGGCCCAAGGCGTCAAGCTGGCAGAAGAAAAGGGCGATTACATCACCCGTGACATGCTGCGTCAGCAAATGTCAGATACCGAAGAAGACCATACTTACTGGCTGGAAAAACAGTTGCGTTTAATTGAACTCATTGGTTTGCAGAACTACATTCAATCGCAAATGTAAGCCCAACCCAACATTGACCCGGCCCTGGCCGGGTTTTTTATGGTCGAGATTTGGCGATTTTAATGCAGTGCAGGCGTCGCTATTTTTACTATACTACGACTAGATGGAAACAAGGGCAGCACAATGCAGCAGCGTATACTTTTGATCACCGGATGGGGCGGAGGAACCGGCCTGTTACAGCCTTTACAACATAGCCTGATGCAACACGGCCTTCAGGTCGATGTCCTGAATATTTTTAATGCGGTGGATCCGGTACAGCTCCAGCAGCAGCTGCAACGGGCCAAAGATTATAGCGTGCTGATGGGCTGGTCTTTAGGTGGGCAGCTGGCAACTTTACTGGCCGATACGCTGGCGCAATCCGGACAGGTTCCGCAAGCGCTCATTACTTTGGCTTCGAATCCGTGTTTTGTTGCGCAAGACGCATGGCCCTACGGGATGGCTCCCGAGACTTTTCAGCAGTTTAAACAGGGCTTTGCCGAAGATGCGGCCGCAACTTTAAAACGTTTTGGTTATCTGGTCTGTAAGGGTAGTGCCCAGAGCCAACAGGATTTACAGAAATTACAAAGTTTAATCCAGCCACAATCTATAACGTTATTAAAACAGGGATTAGCTTTGCTGGAACAGCTTAATCTGGTGACCATCTTAAAAAATTATCCGGCTCCACAATATCATTTGCTGGCACATGAAGATCAGCTGGTTCCTTGCCAAGTTGCGCAAGATTTACAGGATTTAGCTGCAAAAAATCTTCAGGTGGACGTGGTTGCTGGCTCGCATGGTATCCTGCTATTTGAAACAGATGTGGTTACACAGAAAATTATTGACTATTTAGAGCAACTCTCCTGAACCTTCAGCGGAAATGATAATTCCCGCAATTTCTTTTTCTGTGTGGCGGGAGTAAGATCGAGCTCATGCAGATTTTAAACCATACAGGGAGTCCGGGATGACCGATTTATTTGACCAGCAACATCTTTGGCATCCTTATACTTCCATGACCCAGCCACTGCCGACTTTCAAGGTAAAGCGGGCTTATGGCGCGACCATTGAACTTGCAGATGGCCGCTGCCTGATTGATGGCATGTCATCGTGGTGGTGTGCTATTCATGGCTATAACCATCCTGAACTGAATCAGGCTGTGACCGACCAGCTGCAGCAGATGTCACATATCATGTTTGGCGGTCTGACCCATGATCCGGCCATTGAGCTGGGCAAATTACTGCTGCAAATTACTCCGCCGAGTCTGGATAAGATTTTCTATGCCGATTCCGGTTCCGTGGCGGTTGAAGTCGCATTAAAAATGGCAGTGCAGTACTGGACTGCGCAAGGCCAGCCACAAAAAACCAATTTTATTACTCCACGTTCCGGCTACCACGGCGATACCTGGAATGCGATGTCGGTCTGCGATCCGGTCACTGGCATGCATCAGATTTTTGGTTCAAGTCTGCCGAATCGTCTATTTGTCTCTGCACCACAAACCCGCTTTGATGAAGACTGGAACCCGGACGATATGGCCGAGCTGGAACAGGCTTTGGCGCAGCATCAGCATACCTTGGCCGCACTAATTCTAGAGCCGATTGTACAGGGCGCGGGCGGTATGCGCTTTTATCATCCTGAATATTTGCGTCAGGCCAAGCGTTTATGTGAGCAGTATGGTCTGCTGCTGATTTTTGATGAAATTGCCACCGGCTTTGGCCGTACCGGCAAGTTATTTGCCTGGGAACATGCCGGAGTGGAGCCGGATATCATGTGTATTGGCAAAGGACTGACGGGCGGTTATATGACCCTGTCGGCAACTTTAACCAGCAAGCAGGTGGCTGACACCATTAGTCAGGGGGAAGCTGGCGTGTTTATGCATGGCCCGACTTTTATGGCCAATCCACTGGCTTGTGCGGTGGCGCTGAAAAGTACTCAAGTCTTGCTGGCACAGGACTGGCAGGCCAAGATCCAGCAGATTGAACAGCAGCTGCAACAGGTTTTAACGCCACTAGCTCAGCTGAGCCATGTGCAGGATGTGCGGGTGCTGGGCGCAATTGGGGTGGTTGAACTGACTACGCCAGTCGATATGCAAAGCCTGCAGCAGCAGTTTGTACAGCGGGGCATTTGGGTGCGGCCATTTGGCAAACTGGTTTATGTGATGCCGCCGTATGTGATTTCAGCAGATGAACTGCACTACTTGCTGACCCAGTTGACCGAGGTGGTCCGCCAGATGCAGGAGAATGCCGCATGAGTTTGCTCGACCATTATGCCCAGCAGCTGGAACAGTTAAAAAGCACTGCCAATTTGCGTCAGTTTCAGTCCAATCTGCAACATGGCCGCACGATTCAGATTCACGGGCAGCGCATGCTGAATCTGTCCAGTAATGATTATCTGGGGCTGGCCAGCGATGTCAGCTTGCGTGAAGAATTTTTTGACTTAACTCCCGCAGCCGAGCGCCGTATGAGCGCCTCATCGTCGCGTTTGCTGACCGGGAACTTCCGGGAATATGAGCAGCTGGAAACGAGTCTGAGTCAGGCCTTTGGCCGTGCCGCCTTGCTGTTTAACAGTGGCTACCATATGAATATCGGGATTTTACCGGCACTGGCCGACAGTAAAACCCTGATTCTGGCCGACAAGCTGGTCCATGCTAGCATGATTGATGGTATCCGTTTATCTTCTGCCAAGGCGGTGCGCTACCGGCATAATGATCTGGCGCATCTGGCCCGGCTGCTGGAACAGTATCATGACGATGCGCAAATTGAACGGATTATAGTCGTGACCGAATCCATTTTTAGTATGGATGGTGATGAAACCGATTTGGCGGCACTGGTGCAGTTAAAGCAGCGTTATCCGAAAGTGATGCTGTATGTCGATGAAGCACATGCCATTGGCGTACGTGGAGAGCGGGGGCTGGGCTGTGCAGAGCAGTATGCGGTGCTGGAGCAGATTGATTTTCTGGTGGGGACCTTTGGCAAGGCCTTGGCCTCGGTCGGTGGGTATCTGATTAGCCATCCGCTAATCCGTGACTATTTAATTAACCGCATGCGCCCGCTGATTTTCAGTACCGCGCAGCCACCGCTGAATATGGCCTGGACCCGGTTTATATTCCAGAAGATGTTGCAGATGCAAGCCCAGCGCCAGCATTTACAGCAGATCAGCCAGGGATTAAAAGCGCAGGTTGAAGCCAAAGGCTATGCTTGTCCATCGACCTCGCAGATTGTGCCGGTAATTCTGGGCGAATCGGAAAAAGCCGTACAAAAGGCACAGCAGCTACAGCAGGCCGGGTTTTATATCATGCCGGTACGTCCACCGACCGTACCGCAAAACAGTTCACGGTTGCGGATTTGCCTGACCGCGCAGATTCAGTCCAGTGAGCTGGCACAATGTGTGGCGCTGTTATGATGGACAAGTCAGCGATGTCCGTAAATAAATCGCAAGTGGCGCGGCGTTTTGCCCAGGCGCATCACAGCTATTTGCAGCATGCGGTGATTCAGCAACAGATTTGCCAGCAACTGGTTCGGCTGATGCAGTCGCATTTGCCGAGTCGAAAACTGGGGCGGGTATTTGAAATTGGCTGTGGTACGGGGGCTTTAACCCGTGCGCTGGAGCAGCATTTTCAGGTGCAGCAGTTGCTGCTTAATGATCTGTATCCGGAAGTTCAGCAGCAACCGTTTTCTACTTCCCGAATCGAATGGTGGATTGGCGATGCCGAGCAGATTGGTTTTCCAGAACAGCTGGATGTACTGATCTCAAGTTCAGCCTTGCAATGGATGCAGAATCTGCAGCAGCTGTTTGCCAAAATCGCCCATGCTTTAAAGCCTTCGGGTTATTTATGTTTTTCTAGTTTTGGTCCGGACAATCTCAAGGAAATTAAAGCCCTGACCGGGCAGGGGCTGGATTATTTCAGCCTGCCGGAACTGCGCCGCTGTCTGGAGTCACAAGGCTTCGAAATTGTGTATTTGTCTGAAACCGTCAAAACCCTGGCGTTTGAACATCCTCGTCAGGTATTGCAGCATTTAAAAGCCACCGGGGTCACGGGTACGGCTTCGGGGCACCGCTGGACCAAACACAGTTTGCAGCAGTTTTATCAGGCCTATCGGCAGTTTTCCCGGCTGAATGTGGCCGGCCAGCAGGAATATCTGCTCAGTTATCATCCAATTTATTGTATTGCACGGAGCACAGGCTAATGGCACAGATCTATTTTGTCAGTGGAATTGATACCGGCATTGGCAAAACCTATACCACCGGTTATCTGGCCAAGGTCTGGAATGCGGATGGACAGCGAACCATTACCCAAAAGCTGATTCAGACTGGCAATACTGATATTTCGGAAGATATCCAGCAGCATCGGGAGATGATGGGCTGTGGCTGGTTGCCTGAAGATGACAGCAAACTGACCATGCCCGAGATTTTCACTTATCCGGCATCGCCGCATCTGGCCACCCAAATTGATGGCCGTGAGATTGATTTCAATAACATCCGCCAGGCGACAGAGCAACTGGCAGCGCGTTTTGATGTGGTACTACTGGAAGGTGCTGGTGGCCTGATGGTGCCACTCACCACGGAAATGTTAACGATTGATTATATTGCCGAGCAGCAGTATCCTGTGATTCTGGTCAGTTCCGGACGTCTGGGTAGCATTAACCATACCTTATTAAGTCTGGAAGCGTTGAAGGCACGAGGGCTGTCGCTGTATGCGCTGGCTTATAACCTGAAAGATGAATCACAAGATCCGCTGATTTCTAGAGATACCGCCGAGTATTTAAAAACCTATTTGGCCCGGCATTTTCCAGAGACAAAATGGATTGAGATTCCGGTTCTAGATTAAAACCGTGATAAAAAAGCCACTCAATCGAGTGGCTTTTTGCTAGGCAGCTTAAAACTTTCTAAAGCTTTTGTTGCCAAATGGTTTGCGTGGCGCATGTTCATCACGCTCTTGACGGCCAAAGCTGTTGCCATTTGGGTTATCACGGCGGGCAAAGTGTGTGCCATTCTGGTTTTCACGACGTTCACGATTGCCAAAGTTATCATCACGCGGGCCGCGGGTTGAAGACGTTGGCGCTGCTTCATTGTCACGGCGCTGCTGACGCAAGAAACCACCGCGACGCGCTGCCATCGGTTTTTCCTGCATACGTTCATTACGGCGTTTAGCCATACCGTACAGACCGGTTCCCTGACGTGGTTTCAGCTCAACCGCTTTGGTCAGGTTGTCGATGTCATTCTTGTCCAGTTCCATCCAGCGGCCAGTACGCAGTTCACGTGGCAGAATCACGGTACCATAACGGGTACGTAGCAGGCGGCTAACTTTTAAGCCCTGAGATTCGAAAATACGACGTACTTCGCGGTTACGACCTTCTTTTACCACCACCTGATACCAGCGGTTGATACCATCACCACCAATTTCAGAGAAGGATTCAAACTTGGCCGGGCCATCATCCAGTACCACACCACGCAGCATGTTGTTACGGATTTGTGGCGTGACTTCACCCATTACACGGACCGCATATTCACGCTCAATTTCATTGGATGGATGCATCAGGCGGTTTGCCAGTTCGCCATCATTGGTGAACAGTAACAGACCGGTCGAGTTGATATCCAGACGGCCGACCATGACCCAGCGATCATTGGCGATTGATGGTAAATGATCAAATACGGTCGGGCGTTGTTCCGGATCGTTACGTGAACAGATTTCACCTTCCGGTTTGTAGTAAATCAGCACACGGCGACGGATTTCATCTTCAATCTGGAAGCTGACTTTACGACCATCGATACGAAGCTCATCGCCTGGTTCAATACGCTCACCCACCTGGGCCACTTGGCCATTGACACTTACACGACCAGCGGCAATGACTTCTTCCATATAACGGCGAGAACCCAAACCAACGCGTGCCAGTACCTTTTGCAATTTTTCACTCATGACAGCATAACCTTAGAAATTATCATCAACAGTTCACCTATTCACGATCTCGGTGCCTGGGCATCGAGGTGCATGAAAGCTTCCTTGGCATCCTGCAGGGGAGGCAATTGACCGACAGAGGTCAGGCCAAATGCATTTAAAAATTGTGGCGTTGTGACTAACAACGCGGGTCTTCCAGGGAGTTCCCGGAAACCGGATTCCTTAATCCAGTTCCAGTCAAACAACGTTCTGAGAATCTGACTGTTGTTTGATACTCCGCGAATCTGTTCAATATCTGCTCGGGTCACCGGTTGATGGTAAGCAATCACAGCCAGTGTTTCGAGTAAAGACGGGGATAAACGGGTTGGTCGTTCCGGCCAGGCCTGTGCAATCAGGGTACGATATTTGGCCCGTACCTGAAAACGGAAACCTTGCGCAGTTTCAACCAGTTCAATAGACCGGCCATGTTGCAGCATGGCCAGTTGTTGTAAAAAGACTTTTAATTCTGCCTTACTATAGCGTGCCTGAAATGCTTCTTTCAGACGTGCCAGCGATACCGGTGCATCACTGGCAAAAATAATGGCTTCTAGCTGCATCAGCACTTCATGATGCTGTTCATCACTGGACATGTTAAGGGTTTGCTCTGACATTAGGCCTGTGCTCCCTGAATGGCCAGCGGTGCTTCGACACCACTGGCAACAATTGCCACTTTTTGCTGACGGGTCAGTTCCAGAATCGCCATAAAGGTCACGACCATGCCCATACGGCCCTGGCTCGGCTTGAGCAGCTCGGCAAACGCTAGCACTTCACCGCTTTGCAGCTTTGCTTCAATATAGGCAATCCGTTCTTCCAGTAACACCGGTTCCTGCTGAATTTGGTGAATCACTGGTTCGGGGCGGTTAAATACACAAAATAGCGCATCACGTAACAGGCTGGCCTCATGACCCTCATTGCTATACGCCACTTGGCCCAGACTGACATGGGTATTAAAGGTATCACGCTCTAACACCGGCATTTGCCCCAGACGTTCAGCCGCCTGTTTAATGCGTAAATAATTTTCCAGCCGGTCAATCAGTTCCTGCTTTGGATCTTTTTCCAGCTCGCTGATGGCTTTGGGTTTCGGCAGCAGCAAACGCGATTTTAAATCGGCCAGCAGGGCAGCCATCACCATATAATCTGCGGTCAGCTCAATATTCAGGGATTTCATCGCATCCATATAAGCCAAATATTGAGAGGCGATTGGTGCGATATCAACCTGTAGCAGGTCAAAGCCGTTTTTTTGAATCAGGTAAATCAGAAAGTCGAGCGGGCCTTCGAAATGCTCTAACAGAATTTCAAATGCTGCAGGAGGAATATATAAATCCTCAGGAATCGTCTCTTGCCACTCATCCAAAACGCGGATGTGCGGGACTTGGTCCATAGCAGGATGCACAGATTGATTCATTACAGTTTTAGGCCACGCGAATTTTCAAAGGCATGAAAAGAGCTTTACATTCGATCTCACATCGAAAAGAAAGCATGGAGTTAATTGCGCGTAGTTTAATGGAAATTGACCATGAAATAAATTACCCAAATGACTAAAAGCGAAAAAAAGCAAAAGTAGATGGCAATCCTGCAGCGAAAAAGCAGGAAAAATCACGTTCAATTGGAAGATAGGGTCTTAAAGCGCATACAGATGAGGGTTTTAGCAAGAAAAGCTTAACTCCGATCAAGCACGTGATAAAGCGGACTGCTCAAGCTGTTCCAGCACTTGCTGACACATTTCACGGCTGCACAGGTTCTGGCGGCCTAATCTTAAGGACAGGATATAGGCCTCTTCAACACTCGACAGCAGATGATATGCCTGTTGTTCGATAGAGAACACGACAGCCGGGTTTGGCATTGCATCCAGCAGCAGAGCCTCAGCTTCCAGAGACCAGGGTTGGGTCGCATAGATTAGCTGGCTTTTGGGAAACTCGCGAAGGTTGAGCAACAGATAAAATAAATCCATACCGTTTCCTCCTGAGATGGCGCTGAGCGCTGTTATTCAAACGCACTCACATCACCAATACCACGACGGATAATTTCTGGCTGGTCACCAGATAAATCGACAATACTGGTGGTGGTTAAAGTCCCTAGGCCACTATCAATAAACACATCAATTCGTTTACCAAGCTGCATTTCAATATCATAAGGATCATCCAGTGGATCATCCTGCCCCGGTAAAATCAGGGTGGAGGTCAAGAGCGGTTCATCCAGCTCTTTCAGTAACATTTGGCAAACCGGATTGCTCGGAATACGCAGGCCAATGGTTTTCTTTTTCGGGTGCATCAGACGGCGCGGCACTTCACTGGTGGCCGGTAAAATAAAAGTGGTTACTGCCGGGGTATTGTTTTTTAGCAGGCGATACATGGCATTATCGACCTTGGCATAAGTGGCAATATCGGACAGGTCACAACATAAAATTGCATATTGATGTTTAGGGCCAAGACCACGAATCTGGGCAATCCGTTCCATGGCTGCTTTATTCCCGATCTGGCAGCCAATGGCATAGGCTGCATCGGTAGGATAGACCACCACATCGCCGGCACGAATCCGTTCTACTGCCTGGCTAATTAAACGGGGCTGAGGATTTTCAGGATGAACTCTTAAATGCAGCATATTCTTTTCTCCTGATCTGATGATGATTCGCTTTTCAGACCATTGTACAAAGCTCTGTGTATCCAGAGCGTTGATTTATGTAATTTAATCAAGCATTTCTCTTGCAAATTCATCGCTATGTAAGCTTTTGCCATGCCGGGTACATAAACAGATACAGTCAATAAAGCGTTTGGCATCGCGTGGCAGTTTGGCTTCACCACGAAAATAACGCTGTACCTGGGCATAAACATTGTCTTTAAAGCAGGCACCATCGCCGCCTTCACCGGTCAGGTTATCTAAAGAAACCCGGAATTTGCGTCCAAATGCAGTGGCAAACATCCATTCAATCGCTTGCGGCTTGATTTCGACCTGCTCAAACAGGGCCTGCTGCTCAGCCGTGCGGCCATCCGGAGCATACCAGTAGCCTAAATCGGGCTGTTTACGGCGTTCCTCACCGGCAATGGTCCAGTGACTGATTTCATGCAGGGCACTGTTAAAGAAACCATGCGCAAACTGGATGCGGGCAGGGGTGTCTGCGGTGGCGGGAAAATACTCCGGTTCAAAATCACCACGCACCAGGTTGACATTGTGGTGGGAAAACCAGTGATTAAAGTGTAAGATGAGCCAATCGACGTATTCTGATTCTGTCGATAATTTCAACCAGTCCGAGAGTTGCACTTGGTCAGGTGAAATGTCAGAATCGAGCGTTGAAAGTGTGCTAACGAGTGATGAAACATTCACTTCTGTTTGCGGCTGCAACAGATGCATGACTTAATTTACCCAATTGGTCTGTCTAAATAAGTACAAAATTGTATCTTAATCTTTGACAGAGTACTGATGAATTTGTAGAATTGCCGCCTTAATTATGTCAGCAAATACCTTTCCGGCACAGATTGAGCCGTTTAAATGGGCTGAACAGGGCTTTACATGGTCAGGTACCCTGCCATTGTCTCGCTTTGCTCGTATTGCTCGTGAAGCTGTTGGATCAATTGATGATCAATTGATTAACATAGACTGTAAGCTATCAATGGATGCCTATCATCGCATTGCATGGCTAGATGGTCACGTTGAAACACAAGTTCCAATGGAATGCCAGCGCTGTCTGGATACCGTGGAAATTGACCTTGTTTTAGACTTCCATTTAGCGCTTGTAGATGATGAGTCACTGATAGAGCGCTTGGATGAGGATGCTGATTTCATTGTTCTGGGTGAAAGTGAAGCAACCAGCAAAGGTGATTATGATTCACCGGCGACGGCTGATTTACTCGCACTTATAGAAGATGAACTGTTATTGTTGCTGCCTTTGTCGCCTAAGCATGACGCTTGCGAACACAAGCATCAACCTGCCGTTCAGAATGATGTCGAAGAAAAACGGGATAATCCGTTTGATGTTTTGGCAAGTTTGAAGGGTAAACTTAACTAAAAATTATGTTATAATTTTGCGTTAAGACAACTGAATTTGTTCTGATCCATTTTTTCGATCTTTGTAAGGAGCCATCATGGCCGTTCAGCAAAACCGTAAAAGTCGCTCTCGCCGTGACATGCGCCGTTCACATGACGCTTTAACCGAGAATGCATTAACTGTAGACCAAGCTACTGGTGAAACTCATCGTCGTCACCACGTATCTAAAGATGGTATCTACCGTGGTCGTCAATTATTCGCTAAAGCAGCTGATGCTGAATAATTGTTGACAAGCATTAAGCGTCAAGCTTAGTGGAAAAAATGGGAGCGTAAGCTCCCTTTTTTTGTTGTTTTTCGCAATTACTTCACCCGAAAAATAGTGTTAAATTTTCGCACCAACGATCAGCTTACATAAAAAAGAACTGTTGAAGGGGCGTACCCTGTTTAAAACAGCTCTACACGAAAGGATTTTTATATGTCTGCTACACGATTCGAGCAAGCGACAAAAACTGCATTTGTGTTTCCAGGACAAGGTTCACAAAAAGTCGGCATGCTGGCAGAACTTGCAGAACAGTTTGCTGGTGTGCGTGAAACTTTTGCGGAAGCATCGGCCGCAATCGGTTTTGATTTATGGCACATTGCGCAAAGTGGTGAGGGTTTAGATCAAACAGAATTTACCCAGCCGGTTTTATTGACCGCCAGTATTGCATTGTGGCGTGTCTGGCTGGAGCTGGGTGGTGTAGCACCCAAATATCTGGCTGGCCACTCTCTGGGCGAATACAGCGCGCTGGTAGCGGCTGGTGCGTTATCACTGGGTGATGCCGTGAAGCTGGTGAATTTGCGTGGCAAACTCATGCAGTCGGCTGTGCCACAAGGCCAGGGCGCTATGGCGGCCATTTTGGGTCTGGGAGATGCCAAAGTGATTGAACTGTGTGCGCAAGCTACCGCACAAGGCACCGGTTCAGTTGAAGCAGCCAACTACAATGCCCAAGGTCAGGTGGTAGTTGCTGGTGATAAAGCAGCGGTAGATGCAGTCATCGCACTCGCCAAAGAAAATTCAGCCAAAGCTATTGCGCTTCCGGTGTCAGTGCCATCGCACTGTTCACTGATGAAACCGGCTGCAGAACAGTTCGCACAAGCTTTGGAACAAACTGCCATTGAGCTACCAAGCATTCCTGTAATACAAAATGTGGGCGCAGCTGTAGCAACTGATGTTGCTCAATTGCGTCAGGCTTTGACTGCTCAATTGTATCAGTCTGTGCAATGGACAAACACCATGCAGTACCTGCAAGACCAGGGCATTCAGTACATTGTTGAATGTGGTCCAGGAAACGTATTGGCGAACCTTGCAAAACGCTTACCTCACATAGAAAAAGCATTCCCGATTGACAGTAACAGTCGTCTGGAGGATGCCTTAAATGCCATTTTAGTGGCTGAAGGGAAAATTGCATGACACAAGAACGCAAAGTCGCATTGGTGACAGGTGCAAGCCGAGGGATTGGTGCAGCCATCGCTCAGCAGCTTATTCAAGACGGTTATTTTGTGGTTGGGACAGCAACTTCTGAAGCAGGTGCAGAAAAACTAAGCACAGGCTTTGGTGAACAGGGTACGGGTAAAGTCCTGGATGTACGTAATGGCGAGGCAATTGATGCGCTCATTTCGGACATTGAACAAAACTATGGTCCGGTACTGGTCTTGGTGAACAATGCCGGTATTACCAAAGATAATTTGTTACTGCGTATGTCTGAAGATGACTGGGATGATATCCTCAACATTCATCTGAAAGCCGTTTACCGTTTGTCTAAACGTGTACTGAAAGGCATGACCAAAGCGCGTTTCGGTCGCATTATTAATATTAGTTCAGTGGTGGCACACTTTGCCAATCCGGGACAGGCCAACTACTCTGCGGCCAAAGCAGGGATTGAGGCATTTAGCCGCAGCCTGGCCAAGGAAATGGGCAGCCGTCAAATTACGGTTAACTCTGTTGCACCCGGTTTTATTGCAACAGAAATGACCGAACAGTTAAGTGAAGAAATTCGCAAAAAAATGAGTGAGCAAGTGGCATTAAACCGTTTAGGTGATCCACAAGATATCGCCAATGCAGTGAGTTTCTTGGCTTCTGACAAAGCAAGTTACATCACTGGTACAGTGTTACATGTAAATGGTGGTTTATACATGAATTAAGCTCATGTATAAACTTTCAAAAACTTATAGATTCAATTAAACTAACGGCATTAAAAACGCCACAAGCAATGAGGAGAATTCCTGTGAGCGATATCGAACAACGCGTTAAACAAGCGGTTGCTGAACAACTTGGTCTTAAAGCTGAAGAGATTAAAAACGAAGCATCTTTCATGGATGACTTAGGTGCAGACTCTCTGGACCTGGTTGAACTTGTAATGTCTTTCGAAAATGATTTCGACATCACAATTCCTGATGAAGATTCAAACGAAATTACAACTGTTCAATCTGCAATTGACTATGTGACTAAAAAACTTGGTTAATTAAAGATTTTTAGCAGATGCTAAGAAAAGCCACCCTTTTGGGTGGTTTTTTTATGGCCGGCCGAAATTACATAAGCTTACTTTTATCTAACCAAGCGCAACGCTCTCCTGTGTATTTTTTCGTTATAAAAAGAAAGCACGCAATTCCAAATGATTGATAAAAATCAATTGCATCAAATAAAAGCTGGAGAATAACAATGGGACTTTTTGATTTTGTAAAAGGTATTGGTAAGAAAAACACTGCCCCGGCAGAGCAACAACCGGCTGCACCAGCGGCCCCAGCAGAACCGTCAGCACAGGAAATGGCCAATAAATTATTAGGACATATTAAATCTTTAGGCTTACCAATTACGGGCCTTTCTGTGAACTACAATGGCAAGACCGATTTAGCCACGATTAAAGGGCAGGTACAAAGCCAGGCTGATCGTGAAAAAATTGTACTGGCGGTGGGAAATATTGATCATGTCGCGCAAGTGGATGATCAGATGACTGTGGCAACGCCAGAACCAGAAAGTAAATTCTATACAGTTAAATCAGGCGATACCCTGTCTAAAATCTCAAAAGAATTTTATGGTGATGCCAATCAGTACAATAAAATCTTTGAAGCCAACCGTCCTTTGTTAAAAGATGCGGATGATATTTTTCCAGGGCAGGTGTTACGTATTCCGGCTTAAAGATTCAGAATTTTTATAAAAAGACGCGTATCGCGTCTTTTTTGTATTCAAGAGGGTGCGAATTTATATTTTTTATTCGCAGATGAATTCAGCTTATTTATAGTGCTGAAAAAATTAAACCCTCTTCGGAGGGTTTAATCATAAACTTTTACCAGCTCAACGCGCCGCCCGTCTGATAATCCGTCACACGCGTCTCGAAGAAATTCTTCTCTTTACGCAGATCCATCATCTCAGACATCCAGGCAAACGGGTTGGTCACACCGCTAAACTGCTCAGGTAAGCCCAACTGGCTTAAACGGCGGTTACAGATGAACTTCAGGTATTCTTCCATCATGCCGGCGTTCATGCCCAATACACCACGTGGCATGGTGTCACGCGCATATTCAATCTCAAGCATGGTGCCTTCAAGAATCATTTGAATCACTTCTTGCTGGAACTCGGCGGTCCACAGGTGCGGGTTCTCGATCTTGATCTGGTTGATCATGTCGATACCGAAGTTCAAGTGCATTGATTCATCACGCAGGATGTACTGGAACTGTTCCGCCACACCATTCATCTTGTTACGACGGCCCATTGACAGGATTTGCGTGAAACCGCAGTAGAAGAAGATGCCTTCAAGTACGCAGTAGAATGCAATCAGGTTACGCAGCAAAATCTGGTCGTTTTCAGGGGTACCGGTTTTGAAAGTCGGGTCGCTTAAAGATTGGGTGTATTTCAGGCCCCAAGCTGCTTTACGTGCGACTGATGGTACTTCACGGTACATGTTGAAGACTTCGCCTTCATCCATGCCTAAAGATTCGATACAGTACTGATAAGCATGCGTGTGAATCGCTTCTTCAAACGATTGACGCAAGATGTACTGACGGCATTCCGGGTTAGTGATGTGACGGTAGATCGCCAGAACCAGGTTATTGGCCACCAGTGAGTCAGCAGTCGAGAAGAAGCCCAGTGAGCGCATCACGATGGTACGTTCATCTTCAGTCAAGCCATTTTCAGACTTCCACAACGCGATGTCGTGGTTCATGTTGATTTCTTGTGGCATCCAGTGGTTGGCACAACCATCCAGATATTTTTGCCAAGCCCATTCGTATTTGAACGGCACCAGCTGGTTTAAGTCAGCGCGGCAGTTGATCATACGTTTGTCATCAACCTGTACGCGTCCTGCACCCATTTCCAGCTCTTCCAGGCCAGGCGCCACGTCAAGCTGTTCTAGGGAAGCAGATGCTCTTGCCAGCGAATCGGTTGAATTTGCTGATCCGCTTCGAGGGGTTGCAGCGGGTTGTGCAGCTGCCACATGCGTCTGTGGTTGCTCTGCAGCAGGTACCACTTGCGGATTAGCCGCTTTTTGCGGTTCGACGGGCGTAGGCTGGTGTTCAGGAGCAGCCGGTTTTTGCGAATCATCTTCGAAATCGTCCCAACTTAGGATAGACATATCAATTCTCTCTTCGTTGCTTTATATCTTTTATTGGACATCTCACGACGAAGGGGAGATGTCTTACTATACGCTTAATTTGTGAAAGCAAAATTAAGTTTTGCCGATTCTTGTTCTAAAAATGTACGTAGAACACGATCCTCAAGACTTATTTTGCTTTCGCTTCTGTTTGCGAATGGCCAAAAAGGCATAGACCATCGGCGTGTAAAAGAAAATAAAGGAAAAGACCAGAACCGCGAGTCCTAACATATAGTTATGAGTCATAGGAGGCATGGTCTTTTCCTGTGTTATTTTCAAATACTTTGGAATCCGCCCCAAACCCCTCCTTTAATAAAGAACGGGTTTCCCGCATATCGAATCTGATTTTGGGAAGTCCCCCTTTGGAAAAGGGGGGATTTAGGGGGACTTTTATCAAGCGAAGCTTACTGACAAGCCTCACAATCTGGGTTGTCAATTGAACATGCCATTGGCACTGGTGCCGCCTGTTCAAAACCTTCTTCCGCTGCTGGAGCTGCTGCAGGTGCAGTTTCCTGTGCCACTGCTGCAACCGGCGCCGCAACTGTGGTTGGTTTTACTGCATTCAGTGCGCCCGTGTTAATGGTTGATTTCTCAGCCGATGTTGCACCTAAAGCACGTAGATAATACGTCGTTTTCAGACCACGTAACCAAGCCATCTTATAAGTGATGTCCAGTTTTTTACCATTTGCACCAGAGATGTAAAGGTTCAGTGACTGTGCCTGATCAATCCATTTCTGACGACGAGATGCAGCATCCACAATCCAGCGCGGCTCAACTTCAAACGCAGTCGCGAAGATGGCTTTCAGCTCTTCAGGAATACGCGAAATCTTTTGTACTGAACCTTCGAAGTGTTTCAGGTCGTTGACCATTACCGCATCCCATAGGCCGCGTTCTTTCAATGCACGTACCAGGTAAGGGTTGATCACAGTGAACTCACCAGACAGATTTGATTTCACATACAGGTTCTGGAAGGTTGGCTCAATCGATTGAGACACGCCACAGATGTTAGAAATAGTTGCTGTTGGTGCAATGGCCATCACGTTCGAGTTACGCATACCGTCTTTTTGAACTTTGGCACGTAAAGTGTCCCAGTCCAGACGTTGGGTACGATCAACTTCAAACATGCGCTCAGGACGGGTTTTCGCTACCAGCTCTAAAGAGTCGATTGGTAAAATACCCTGATCCCATAATGAACCTTTGAAGGTTTCATAGGTACCACGCTCAACCGCCAGATCACTTGAGGTTTGAATTGCGTAGTAAGAAATCACTTCCATTGATTCATCAGCAAAATCAACTGCTGCATCAGAACCGTAGGCGATGCCCATTTCGTACAGTGCATCTTGGAAGCCCATGATACCCATACCTACCGGACGGTGACGCAGGTTCGAGTTTTTCGCCTGTGGTACCGCGTAGTAGTTAATGTCAATCACGTTGTCGAGCATACGTACCGCAGTTTTGATGGTACGTGCCAGTTTTTCATGATCCAGCTTGCCACCTTGAACGTGCTGTACCAGGTTAATTGAACCCAGGTTACAGACCGCGATTTCATCTTTGCTGGTGTTCAGGGTAATTTCTGTACACAGGTTAGATGAGTGCACCACGCCCACATGTTGTTGTGGTGAACGCAGGTTACATACGTCTTTGAATGTAATCCACGGATGGCCGGTTTCGAACAGCATCGACAGCATTTTGCGCCATAAGTCTTTGGCACGTACTTTCTTATGCAGCAGGTTCTGCTCTTTCGCTACCGCTTCGTAATGCGTATAGCGCTCAGTGAAGGCCTGTCCAGTCAGATCATGCAGGTCTGGTGTTTCAGATGGCGTGAACAGGGTCCATTCAGCATCTTCAAACACACGTTGCATGAATAAGTCAGGGACCCAGTTCGCTGTGTTCATGTCATGGGTACGACGACGGTCATCACCGGTGTTCTTACGCAGTTCCAGGAATTCTTCAATGTCTAAGTGCCAGGTTTCAAGATAGGCACAGACCGCACCTTTACGCTTACCACCCTGGTTCACCGCAACCGCAGTATCGTTCGCGACTTTCAGGAACGGTACCACACCTTGTGATTTACCGTTGGTCCCTTTGATGTAAGAGTTTAGGGCACGAACTGGAGTCCAGTCATTACCTAAACCGCCTGCCCATTTAGACAGCATTGCGTTATCACGCATTGCGCCATAAATATCGTACAGGTCATCACCAATGGTGGTGAGGTAACAGCTAGATAACTGCGGACGTAGCGTACCTGAGTTAAACAGGGTCGGCGTAGAAGCCATGTAGTCGAAGCTCGACAACAAGTTATAGAACTCAATTGCACGTTCTTCTTTGTTGTCTTCGTTCAGCGCCAGACCCATAGAAACGCGCATGAAGAACAATTGTGGCAATTCGAAACGGATACCATCTTTATGGATGAAGTAACGGTCGAATAACGTCTGTAAACCAAGATACGTAAACTGGTTAGAACGTTCTGGCTGAATGGCAGCGGCCAGTTTTGCCAGATCAAAGTTCAGCAGGTCTTCTGACAGCAGCTCCAGCTCGATACCTTTTTTCAGGAAGGTTTCCAGAGCTTCGCCTTCAGGGGTTTCTACTGGTAGACCCAGGAACTCCAGGCCTGTTGCCACTAAGTCATTACACAGCAGGCGCGCAGTAACGTAAGTATAGTTTGGTTCCTGTTCAATACGGGTACGCGTCGCCATCATCATGGTGGTTGAGATGTCTGACTCTTTTACGCCGTTGTACAGGTTTTTCACGGTTTCATCGACAATGGCCTGAACATCAATCCCTTCAAGACCTTCAGCTGCAGTGGTGACGGTTGCTGTCAATGCACTTAAATCCAGTGGCTTTAACTGGCCCTGGCTGTCAGTGATCTGTAAGGTCGGGTGATGGTTGGCACCCATCTGCTTACGTGCTTCAGAACGTTGTTCGCGATAGATGACATAAGCACGAGCAACTTTCTGTTCGCCTGTACGCATAAGCGCAAGCTCAACCTGGTCCTGAATTTCTTCAATGTGAATGGTGCCGCCTGATGGTAAACGACGCTTAAACGTGTTCAGAACCATTTCAGTCAGTTGTTCGATACGGTCATGAATACGGCTGGAATCGGCGCTTTGCTGACCTTCAACCGCCAGGAAAGCTTTACCAATCGCTACAGAGATTTTTTCTGCATCGAAAGGGGCCACTTCACCGGTGCGTTTAATCACCTGAAGTTGACCGGGTGTGGATGTGATTACGCTCATGTCAGCATAGCTCCATTGTCATCTATTGTTATGTTTATAGACCATTGAACCGGGCAAAAAATAGGCCACAGTGTTTGAGGAATAAACACAAGACTTAGTGGTTTAAAATTGAATTGAACACAAGATACGGGAAATTTTAGGGTAGATCAATATTGACTTTTCTTTAAAATTTTTGGCGTTTTTTGGATAAAATCTTTTGCAAAAAAATCCCCGATTTGTCCATTCGGCTATAAGCCTTATCGGACAAGGGCATAGCATAACAAAGCCGGTATAATCTGCTTATAGATAAACTTGTGGATAACTAAAAATCTCTTTGAACAGTCAGTCACATTCTGATCAATGGCCAAAAGCTGCAAAAAAATTGTACATTTTAAAAAGATTTATGTTGTTGAATTCATGGAATTCAGTTAAAAAGAGAAAAGTATAAGGAATTCAATAATTAATAAAAATATAACAAAAAGCTACTTTGATGTATCAGTTTAGTGAATAGCATCTTGTTTACAATGTAAACGTGTGTATATTGCAGAATATATTTCGACGTATCTCCCGGATTTTAAAAGGATAGAATACGTTTAATCAAATAAAGGGGCAGTTCATGAGCCAAGAAGAAAAGTTACCAAAAATTTTAATTGTTGAAGATGATGAGCGTCTGGCACGTTTAACCCAGGAATACCTGATCCGTAACGGACTGGAAGTGGGTGTTGAGCCAGATGGGAACCGTGCCATCCGCCGTATTATCGCGGAGCAGCCAGATTTAGTGGTGCTGGATGTAATGCTGCCGGGTGCAGACGGTTTGACCATTTGCCGCGAGGTTCGTCCACATTATCATCAACCGATTCTGATGCTCACTGCACGTACCGAAGATATGGACCAGGTTCTGGGTCTGGAAATGGGTGCAGATGACTATGTCGCCAAGCCAGTTCAGCCACGTGTTCTGCTGGCGCGTATTCGTGCCTTGCTGCGCCGTACTGACAAAGCCCCTGAAGATGAAGTGGCACAGCGTATCGAATTTGATGACCTGGTCATCGACAATGGTGGCCGCTCAGTAACCTTGAATGGTGAACTGGTCGATTTCACCAGCGCAGAATATGACCTGCTCTGGTTACTGGCTTCGAATGCTGGCCGTATCCTGTCGCGTGAAGATATTTTCGAGCGCCTGCGCGGGATTGAATATGACGGTCAGGACCGTTCAATTGACGTACGTATTTCGCGCATCCGTCCAAAAATTGGCGATGACCCGGAAAATCCAAAGCGTATTAAAACTGTACGCAGCAAAGGATACTTATTTGTCAAAGAAACGAATGGTATATAATCGTCGCGCGTATCTGAGATAGGACGGTTTTTCGTGTTCAAACACAGCATATTCTTGCGGATTTATGCAGGATTGGTGATTCTGGTGGCATTGGTGGCCGTGTTTGGCTATCTGCTGGTTCAGATCATTAACTATCAGCGCGCGCAAGAATATCGTGAATCCCTGACCGATGGTATGGCTTATATCATTAGTGAAGGGGTGGCGCGACAACCCAATGAGCAGCAAAAGCAGGACTGGATTTCAGATGCCTCAGATTTGCTGGAACTGCCTATCTATTATATTGCTGCCGATAAGGTCGAGCTGTCACGGGCCGAACTGAAACGGATTAAAGAGCGCAAGGCTGCGGTACGTTACGATGCAGAAACGACCACAGCCTATATTATTATGGGCCTGAAAAATGACCCGGAACATTATCTGTATATCAAGGCCGATGAAATTACCGAACGGCAAATGAAGGCATTGCCGATCTTTATTCTGGATTATCTGGTCTATTTCCCGGGACAGGAAAAAGAATATCTGGCCCGTATCCAGGATCAGTTCTCTTATCCTATCGACATTCAGAACATTGCCGATTTACCGCTCGACTCCGAGCAAATTGGCCGTTTAAGGCTGGACCACAGCATTATCCTGTATCGGGATAATGCCAGCGTACGTGGCACCACCATCTCCATTATTTCGCCAATGCCGAACTCACCGTCCGAGGTGCTGGTACTTGGTCCGGTACCGCTGTTTAACTGGATGCCATTCCAGCTGGCGGCCGGGATTACCTTGCTAAGTCTGTTTATTCTGAGTCTGGGCATTTATGGCCTGATTCTGCCGATGCAGCGCAAAATCCGTGAAGTAAATTTCGCCCTGAACCGCATGAAAACCGGCGATTTAAACCTGCGTTTACCCATTGACGGTTCAGATGAAATGGCCAGTCTGGCCTCCAGCTATAACAGCATGTCCGATCATATCCAGCGTCTGATTGAAGCCCAGCGCGAGCTGATGCGCGCGGTATCGCATGAACTGCGTACCCCGGTAGCGCGGATTCGTTTTGGGATGGAAATGCTGGCCGAAGAAGATGATTACGAATACCGGATTCAGCAGCTGGACATGATTGATAAAGACATTGAAGCACTGAATACCCTGATTGACGAGATCATGACCTATGCCAAACTGGAGCAGGGCATGCCATCCTTGGAAATTGAAAAAGTGGTGCTGTTTGATGTATTGGATCAGGTGGTCAATGAAACTGATGCGCTGAAAACCGGTAAGGACATCCAGCTGCAAACCATGTCGACCAGTCTGGAAGTCGATGCCGAGCGCCGTTATTTACACCGCGTGGTGCAGAACTTGGTCGGGAATGCGGTGCGTTATTGTGACCACAAGGTACTGGTCAGCGGTGGCGTGACTGCACAAGGCGTGGCTTATGTCTGTGTGGAAGATGATGGGCCGGGCATTCCAGAAGAAGACCGGAGCCGCGTATTTGAAGCCTTTGCCCGTTTAGATGATAGCCGTACCCGTGCCTCTGGGGGGTATGGTCTGGGCCTGTCGATTGTCAGCCGGATTGCCTACTGGTTTGGCGGCAAGATTGAGGTGGATCAGAGCACCACTTTGGGCGGTGCACGTTTTATTATGTCCTGGCCGGCGCAGCGCTTTAGCAAGTCGCGTAAAAAGCAGGGCAATAAAGAAGGGCTGGAATCTTAAACGCTGCTTCAAAGATTCAGCTAAAGAACAGCAGCAAGGGGCGTTTGCTGTTCTTTGGTGGGAGAGTTGGGTCAGAGATTGTCAGCCATTGTCACCATCCAAAATGGTCCGCGTACTCTCTTACTGTCCAGTCTTTGAATTGATCAATTAAGTTGCTAAAAAAATAGCCAGTGATGTCACTGGCTATTTTGTTTTTGCATGGAGCAATTATTGAGTCTGTTCTTTGTACAAGCGGTCTGCTTCATCAAAACGCTCAGTAATGCTGCTGCTTGGCGCTTTGCCCAGCAAGCTCACCACAATAATGGCAATGAACGAGCAGACAAAGCCCGGAATAATTTCATAGATACCGGTATCGCCCCAGACATTTTTCCAGAGAATCACCATCACCGCACCCACGATCATGCCGGCCAGCGCACCATTTAAAGTCATGCGTTTACAGAATAAAGACAAAATAATCAGTGGACCAAAAGCGGCACCAAAACCAGCCCATGCATAAGCCACCAGGCCCAGAACTTTCGATTCAGGATTACCGGCCATCCAGATTGCCAGCAGGGCAATCAGTAACACCATTAAACGGCCAACCCAGACCAGCTCTTTTTGTGAGGCAGATTTACGCAGGAATGATTTATAGAAGTCTTCGGTCAGGGTACTTGAACACACCAGCAGCTGACAGCTTAGGGTACTCATCACCGCAGCCAGAATTGCCGCCAAGACAATACCAGCCACCCACGGGTTAAACAGGATTTTGGTCAGCTCCATAAACACGGTTTCAGGGTTGGCATTCACCACCCCGGCCAGTTCCGGATGTTGCTGGAAGTAGGCAATACCAAAGAAACCGGCCGCCACCGCACCGCCTAAACACAGGATCATCCAGGTCATGCCAATACGGCGTGCATTTGGAATTGACTTCACCGAATCTGCCGCCATAAAGCGTACCAGAATGTGCGGCTGACCGAAATAACCCAGGCCCCAGGCCAGTAACGAGATAATCGTAACAATACTTAAATCACCGACCAGATTCATGGCTTGCGGACGCGCAGCTTCCAGTGCCAGCGTCACTTGGGATAAATCAGAAAAGGTCAGCAGGGTGACAATAGGCGTCAGGATTAAGGCAAAGATCATCAGGCCAGCCTGAATGGTGTCTGTCCAGGACACCGCCAAGAAGCCGCCAATAAAAACATAGCTGATGGTGGCAATGGCACTGATCCATAGGGCCGTGCTATACGACATTTCAAACATACTTTCGAACAAGCGCGCACCGGCCACCATGCCAGAGGCACAGTAAATCGCAAAGAAAATCAGAATCACAAAGGCCGATACAATACGCAGCACTTTTTTCTGGTCATTAAAGCGATTGGAGAAATAATCCGGTAAGGTCAGGGCATTGTGCTGCACTTCGGTATGTACCCGTAAGCGGCCCGCAACCAGTAACCAGTTCAGCCAGGCACCAATAATCAGACCAATGGCAATCCACACCTCAGATAAACCGGACAGATAAATTGCCCCCGGTAAACCCATCAATAACCAGCCACTCATATCCGATGCGCCAGCAGACAGGGCCGTGACAAAGCTGCCTAAACGGCGGCCACCCAGAATATAGTCTGAAAAGTTGGTGGTTGCGCGATAGGCCATCAGACCAATCGCGATCATGGCGACAATATAAAACAGAAAGGTGATTAAAGTCGGATTTAGGGAGCTCATACGGTATCCATATAGTATGTTGGACAGTAAAGGACTTATGGCCTCAATGCGTTCCATGCAAATTATTGATGGATACTCACAAGTCCTGAAAGATTCAAAAAATGAAGGCGAAATTTAACCATAATTTTGCATGAAATACTGATTTTTCTTTCAGGCAATAAAAATAGACAGCATCTAGGCTGTCTATTTTTGGCTAAAAAGCGCTTAGTTTTGTCGGCCCATGACCCCACGAATGGTATTCAGAATATCGGCCGGTAACACCACCGTCTTGGCATTTGGCGACTTCGACATATCCTGCATGGCTTTTACATATTGTTCACCAAGCAGATAGGCCACCGGAATTTCTTTATCGCCGACTGCTGTCGTGACCATTTCAATGGCACGTTGTGAGGCTTCGGCCAGCACCACTTGTGCTTCGGCATCACGGCGTGAAGCTTCAAGACGGCCTTCGGCTTCCAGAATGGCTGCCTGTTTTTCACCATCGGCTTTGGTTACGGTGGCACGACGCTGACGTTCTGCTGCCGCCTGTTCTTCCATTGCCGACTGCATTGTATTCGATGGTTTAATATCTTGAATTTCAACGGTTTTAAGGGTAATACCCCAGTCCGCAATATCATCTGAAATCGAGGCTTTTAAACGTGCCTTAATATGGTCACGTGAGGACAGCGCATCATCCAGATCCATTTCACCGACAATAGAACGCAACGAGGTTTGTACCAGGTTCTGAATGGCCCAAGAATAGTTTTCAATCCCGTACACCGCTTTTTCTGGCGTGGTCAGGTTAATGTAGGCCACCGCGTTCATCAGCAGGACGGCGTTATCGCGACTGATGACTTCCTGAGACGGAATGTCCAGCACAATGTCTTTGGTGGTGACTTTATAGGCCACTTCATCGACATAGGGAATTACGAAGTTCAGACCCGGACTTAGGGTGGTGTGGTATTTACCCAAACGTTGCACAATCCATTTATAGCCTTGTGGAACAATACGCACCCCTTTAAAAATGGTGATGGCCACAAAGGCCAGCAGGGCTAAAACAATAATGGAGCCAGCATTCATTTTATATTACTCACTGTTTTTCGTTGTCATTCTGCAGGCTGTGCAATTGCACAACCAGATCATTGCCAAGAATATCGACCACACGCACGCGATCACCGACCTGAACCGGACTCAGAGTGCGGCAGTTCCATTCATCAGAACCGAGTACCGGCATCGGAAAACGGACTTTGACTTCATCATGCTCCAGATTGGTCTGGATGACCATGCCAATCTGGCCGATGGTGGCTTCCCGTGACAGGCCGGCTTTGGTTTTATCAATCGACAGTGGTTTAATAAATTTAAACCAGAGCAGGGTACACAGCACCGATAAAATGATCCACATCACCAGCTGCGTGGTGGTGCCCATCATCGGGAACAGCAGATATAAAACGCCCACCATCAGCGCGCCCACGCCAAACCAGAGCGCAGCAAAAGCCGGCAGCAGCAGCTCGGAAAGAATCAGCAAAATGCCTAAAACAAACCAGTGCCAAGGTTCAAGAACAAATTCCATACATCGACTCGTCGCGAATGATTGTAAAAAGAATCATTGATATAGATCAATCTGTATGCTGTTCAATGTAGCAGATGAGAACCGACTTGGATATGAAAAAATCCCCGATGTTAAAATTTGGCTTTGGGTGGTGGTGCCAAAGCGGCCGGAGATTTTTTAAAATCGCTGATGGCTTTTTCAATGGCGCGGATTTTCAGCTGGGCAGCTTTTTCACCTTCTAAAATGGTCTGGTTGCTGGCTTTTAAATCCAGTGTGCCAATATGACCAACTTTAGGCTGAATCACCACATTGGCCTGGCGCAGTTCTTCATGAATACTCTGCTGGCCCATAATGTTGATGGTCTGATCGAGCAGGCCCCACATATTCATAGGCGTATTGCCGGTTGGACGCGCGGAAATATCCACTGCAATGACCAGATCGGCGCCCATATCTTTGGCGGTTTTGACCGGAATCGGGCTGACCAGACCGCCATCGACATATTTGGTGCCGCCAATAGTCGCCGGCACAAACACATTCGGAATACTGCAGGAGGCACGTACCGCCTGACCGGCATTGCCTTTAATAAAGTCGGCTTTACGGCCATTGTCCAGACGGGTGGCGACCGCAGCAAAGCGGATCGGGAACTGCTGGATGGCTTTGTTACCCACCTGCTGATTGACATAGTCCTGCAGTTTCTGGCCCAGCACAAAGCCCTGACGGTTCAGGGTTAAATCGCGAATATCAGATTCTTTAAAGTTCAGGGCCAGTTGCTGTAACTGATACGGTGATTTACCACTGGCATAAAGGCTGCCGACAAAACTGCCGGCACTGGTGCCGGTCACAATTTTCGGTTTAATGCCGTGTGATTCTAAAACTTTCAGTACGCCAATATGGGCAAAACCTTTGGCACCGCCACCCCCTAAGGCAATGGCCACCACCGGTTCACGCGCCTGAATAGGCGTTGGAGTCACTGGGGTTTGTACCGCCCGATCACAGCCGGAAAGTGCCAGCAATAACAGGCCGGCTGTCGAAAATTGCAGTAATTTCATGATTCGATAGGAGATTAATTCAACAAAATATGCGCACATCTCAGCAAAAAAATACGGTTTTGGCTAGTCTTTGGGCCAGCGTTTTTGTAACGGCTTGGCCAGCCAGTGCGGATTTTTGGCAGAAAACTTGCCTTCATAATGCTGATAAATCGCGTCTAAATCCTGTTCATAATGCCCGGTCGGATGAAACACACCAAGAATATGAATGGTCTTATGCGCATAATCAAAAGAGAACATCACAATCGGAATTTGTGCGCCATAGGCAATATGATAAAAACCGCTGCGAATCTGCTCGGCCTGTTTGCGCGTGCCTTCCGGCGCCATGCCGACCCAGATCTGTTCACGTTGCCGGATAATTTCAATAATCTGCTGGGTATGGCCCTGCGGCGCATGGCGAATTACCGGCACCACCCCAATCCACTCCAGCAGCGGTTTTAACGATGTATTAAATAGGGTATGTTTGCCAAAAATGGTGACTTTTAGCCCCAGTCCGAGCAAAGCAGCGAAGCCATGCCAGGCATCAATATTGGAGGTATGCGGGGATATAATTGCCACCGCTTTGGGAAGGTTGGGAAATTCGCCTTTCAGCTGCCAGCCTTGGGCCAAAAAGAGCGATTTAAAAAAGCCTCGACTCAGGGCGCTGCCGCGGCCAGGCACCTGATCAGGTAAAACAGGAAATTGCTTGGTCATTGTTTTTATGTATTATCCTACTGAAACTCAGCCAAGTTTTACAAAATATTGCGACTTTATTCAATGGGGAAGCAGAGCAAAAATACGCTTTTGTTTGAGCAGTTTTGCCTGGAGCCATCCGCTTGGCCTGAAATAAAAAGGAATGTCCGCTGCTATGCCGAATCTTTATCTGTTGCTGTTTTCCCTGTATTGGGCGCAAGGTCTGCCGGTGGGCTTTATGACCCATGCCTTGCCGGTGATCTTACGGGCGCAAGGGGTATCGCTGGCGCATATTGGCGGTTTTGGCCTGTTAATGTTGCCCTGGTCGATTAAAATTTTCTGGGCGCCGTGGGTGGATCGCTTTGGCCGCAGCGCTCAGGGCCATTACCGTTCCTGGATTATTCCGACTCAGTTGCTGAGTGTCGTGGTGTTAATCGGGCTGTCATTTATCCCGATTCAGGCCCTGAATGAACCGCTGTATTTGTTTGGCTTTTTTTTCGGGCTGTTGCTGATGAATCTGGTTGGGGCCACGCAGGATATCGCCACCGATGGACTGGCGGTGAATATTTTAACTGGCCAGCAGCAGCACTGGGGCAATACCTTTCAGGTGATTGGTTCACGGCTGGGCTTTATTGTTGGTGGGGGCGCCATGCTCTGGGCTTTGGACTGGCTGCACTGGCAGGCCACGTTTCTGATGCTGGCACTGCTGGTATTTTTAAATACCTTGCCAATTTTACTGTATCGAGAACCGCAACATGCAGCCAAAACAGCGCAGAAGACCACGCCTTTTTCCTGGCAGGTCGTGCGCCAGTATCTGGGTTATTTTCGCCAGAGCCGCAGCTTGGCACTGTGGTTATGGGTGCTGCTCAGTTTTAAAATTGCCGATGGTCTGTCTGGTCCATTACTCAAACCGTTAATGGTCGATTTGGGCTTAAGTTTTTCCCAGATTGGTATTTATGTGACCATGCTGGGGGCGTTTGCGGCGTTACTCGGTGCAGGTGTGGCCGGCTTATTGCTCCGGGTGATGTCACGTGCTCGGGCTTTAGTGCTGTTTTCAGTGTTGAAAGTGCTGGCTTTAACTGCCTATAGCTGGCTGGCCTATCAGTATGAACAGCAGCAGGCGGTAGCACTGTGGCTGATTTATCTGATTAATGCGCTGGAAGATGGTATTTCGGCGATGCTGCTGGTGGTGATGCTCACTTTGGTGATGCACTATAGCCGCAAACAGCTGGCCGGCACCGATTTTACCTTTCAGGTGGCACTGATGGCTACTGTCAGTGGTGGGCTGTATAGCCTCAGCGGCATACTGGGCGATCAGCTTGGTTATGCACGCTATTTAATGATGATTAGCGGGATTGCGCTGCTGTGTCTGCTTCCGATTCTGGTCTGGGTCAGAAGCCTGCCCAAAGATGAGGCAGTTCAGCACCAATAAACCCTTCAAAAGAAAAAAAGCGATCCTGGAGGGAATCGCTGGAGTCGTAACTGGTTTATAAAAAATAATGGCCTTCCACCTTGACCCACAGCCGTTTGCTGGATGAATAGTGGCTGTGCTGATGTTATACAGTGAGGAGGGCACTTTCTTGGAATTGACCCTGAATATGAGCATGTGGTGGTGTGCGATCCCGATGACAAGCAGTGTAGTGGCTGTTTATGACATATTTAAGACAGATGCAGGCGCTGACGTGCAGACTGTCGAATTCCTGTTCAATCAACTCATAGATCGATGCTCCTGATCAGAAAGACTGACTTTTGAATAAGCAAGATACTCATCAGCTGGTTTGATTGAGTCACTTCGTTCTATAAGGAATCCTGTGATCAACTCGCCAATGACAAGTGGCGTTGGCCAAATCACAGCATCAATCATGCTTCATGCTGGTGCAGCTAAAATTCAAGGCCAATCCATCCCGGTAGAAAACTTAACATACCTAGTAAGACCGCGAAAATTCCATGCTAAAGCTGAGCTAAAAAATCAGATAGTGCCAGAAAAATTACTGATCTATTTCTTCAATGCCTCATGTTGTTGCCGGTTGATTCCAGCAGAGTGTCATCAGTTTTATAAGTCGCTGATCCAGCAGCCAGAAAACTGTTAGTACCGGACTTATAAAAAAAGCATCACCATCGAACTGGAAACCAATGTAGGTTTGGGTGTCAACGCCGTGATTGATCAGTACAACTTGATAAGTCGGAGAATCGAACAAGTCATTATCAGGCCATCAGGCTGAATTATAACGCTCAAAAACCGCTCCAATCAGATACAAAAGCAATAAACAGTTGGAAGATTTGGTTTTGTCCTGCCGGCGCAGGTTACGGATGATCAAGGCTCTTTTGATGATGTGTTTTCAAGGTTGAAGAATGAAACGGAGTATTTTTGCAGCGACTGCACTTTTGAGTATGAATATGGCTTTTGCTGCCGAGGGCAGTCATTTTGACTGGAGCTATGCGGCACAGACTGCGCCGGATAAATGGAGCCAGTTAAAACCGGAATATCAGGCCTGCGCGGGCATGAATCAGGCGCCCATTAATATTGCCCAGACCACACCGGCACAGTTGCCGCCGTTAAAACTGAACTATGCGGCCAAGGCCAAAACCATTGTGAATAACCAGCGCACGGTTCAGGTCAATTTTGAGCAGGGTAATCATTTGGAACTGGATCAGCAAGTCTTTGAGCTCAAGCAGTTCCATTTGCATAGTCCAAGTGAAAACACTATTCAGGGGCAAAGTTTTGCGATGGAGATGCATCTGGTACATGCCACACCTGCGGGTGAGCTGGCGGTGCTGGCGATTATGTTTCAGGAAGGTCAGGAAAACCCCAAGCTGAAACAGCTGTGGCAGGAATTACCGCAGCAGGCCGGTGAGGCCATTACGTTACATCATCAGGATGTGGCAGCGGCATTTTTACCGGAACAGCGGGACTATTATCGTTTTAACGGTTCTTTAACCACGCCGCCGTGTACTGAAGGCGTTCGCTGGATTGTCTTTAAGCAGATTCAGCAGGCCTCGCGAAAGCAGATTCAGGCTTTTTCACAGCTGATGGAACACCCGAATAACCGGCCGGTACAGCCGACCAATGCGCGTCTGGTGCTGGAATAATCGAATACGAAAAAAAGCAGATCATTTGATCTGCTTCTTAATTTGGGATGTTTGGTTGTATGGATTAATGCAGGATTTTATCTAGGAACTGCTGGGCACGTTCACCGCGCTGGGTATTAAAGAATTCATCTTTGGTGCAGTCTTCGACAATCTTGCCCTGATCCATAAAAATCACCCGGTTGGCGACCTGGCGGGCAAAGCCCATTTCATGGGTCACACACATCATGGTCATGCCTTCACGCGCCAGCTCGACCATTACGTCCAGTACTTCGGTAATCATTTCCGGGTCCAGCGCCGAGGTTGGTTCATCAAACAGCATGGCAATCGGGTCCATACTTAAGGCGCGGGCAATGGCAACCCGCTGCTGCTGCCCACCAGAGAGTTGCGCCGGAAACTTGTTGGCCTGTGAACTTAAACCAACCCGATCCAGATAGGCCAGCCCTTTCTGTTTGGCTTCAGTTTCCGAGCGGCCCAGTACTTTGATCTGGGCAATGGTCAGGTTTTCGGTAATGCTTAAATGCGGAAACAGCTCGAAATGCTGGAACACCATGCCAACAAGGCTACGCAGTTGGTTCAGATTGGTTTTCGGATCGCTAATCGAAATCCCATCGACCAGAATCTGGCCTTTTTGAAACGGTTCCAGACCATTTACGGTTTTAATCAAGGTCGATTTTCCCGAACCCGATGGTCCACATACCACCACCACTTCTCCCTGACGAATCTGGGTACTGCAATCGGTCAGGACCTGAAAATCCTTATACCATTTGCTGACATTCTGGAGGTCAATCATAATCTTGGGTTCGGTCATACCGTCAGCCTCCTTTGTAGTTTTTTCACTGCATAGGTGGCGATTAAACTCACGCTAAAATACACCAGCCCGGCAAATAGAATATATTGAGTCAGCAGCGCCATTAAATCGCCGCGGACATAATTGGTGCGGAAGAAATCCAGCAGGCCAATGGCATAAACCATGGTGGAGTCCTGAAACAGGATGATGGTCTGCTGTAACAGCAGCGGGGTCATTTTGCGAAAGGCCTGCGGTAAGATAATCAGCCGCATCGACTGGCCATAAGTCATGCCCAGCGCATAGGCAGCCGCAGTCTGGCCTTTGGGAATGGACTGAATCCCGGCACGGACAATTTCGGAAAAGTAGGCCGCCTCAAACAGCATAAAGGCCACGATACTCGACACCAGCGCGGTATCAATGGTCAGATAATTCCCGGTGAGTGCGGTGTAGAAAAACGGTACTGCAAAATAGAACCACATTAGCACCAGCAGCAGGGGAATCGAGCGGAACAGATTGACATAGCCTTGTGCAAACAGGTTTAGCACGCGAATAGAAGACAGGCGCATTAATGCCAGCAGGGTGCCAATCAGAATACCACCAATGGTTGCCATGACCAGCACTTTTAAGGTAATGGTAAAACCATGCCAGAGCGCTGGCCCCGACAGTTGTAAATCATTTAAAAATGCAGTGAGCCATTCCATTATTTTTCTCCTGCAATCAGGCCGGGAATACGTAAACGTTTTTCCAGCAGGTTCATGCCCTGAATCAGGCAAATATTAATCACAATAAAAATAACGGTGACAATGGTATAAATTTCAATGGTGTTTTGCGTGTACTCACTGATGGTTTTCATTTGCGAGATAATTTCCGCCACCCCGACCAGAGAGGCGACCGAGGTATTCTTAACGCAGTTGGTCAGCTCTGAGCTTAACGGCGGCAAAATGGTACGAAATGACTGCGGCAAAATTACATAGCGATATAACTGCGCGGTACTAAAACCCATGGCATAACCGGCATTGATTTGTCCGCGTGGCAGGGCTTCAATACCGGTACGCACCTGTTCACAGACCCGTGCTGCGGTAAACAGTCCCAGTCCAATACTGGCTGAAATCAGCGCTGAAGTATGCGCGCCTAGATCATTCATCCACCAGCTTTTGATGGGCGCTGGCAGGAAATTGGGCACCACATAGAACCAGATAAACAGCTGGATCAGCAGCGGTACATTACGAAAAATGGTGACATAGGCGGTGCCAATCGTGCGGGCGGTTTTGCTGGGCAGGGTTCGCATAATCCCCAAAATGCTGCCCAGTAGCATGGCAATACTCCAGGCCACAATGGCAATCACCAGCAGCCAGCCCAGCCCGGCGAGAATCCAGTGCAGATAGGTACTGTCGCCAATGCCGGTCGACTGAAACAGGACACCCCAGTTCCAACTATAATTCATACGTCCTCCTCAAAAACTCAGGTAAAGCATCCGTGTTTACCTGAGCCGGTTTATGTTGGAGTGTTACTGATCACGATCGTGCGGATTGGCAATCAGGTCTTTCAGCTGATCGGACATTTCAAAGTTCAAGTTGATGTTCTTTGGAGGAATTGGCTGTTGGAACCATTTGTTATACATCTGGTTAATTTCACCCGAGCTATAGGTGGCTTTAATGGCATCATCCACCACCTGTTTAAATTCAGCATCGCCTTTACGCAGCATACAGCCGTAAATTTCCTGAATTGGCGCCGTGCCGACAATTACCCATTTGTCTGGATCGGTGGCTTTGGATTTTTCACCGGCCAGCAGAATATCATCCATCATAAAGGCAGCCGCACGGCCACTTTGTAGCATCAGGAACGATTCGGCATGGTCTTTGGCTGAAATAATTTCGCCAATACCGAGTTCTTTTTCATGCTGGCGGATATAACGTTCAGAAGTGGTACCGGCGGTGGTGACCAGTTTTTTGCCTTTTAAGTCAGCAAAATCCTGAATGCCGGAATCTTTGGCCGTAAGTAAACGTGAACCTACCTGGAAGAAACCGACCGAGAAAGCCACTTGCTGCTGGCGTTCCTGATTGTTGGTGGTCGAGCCACACTCTAAATCGACCGTCCCGTTAGAGACCAGTGGAATCCGGTTCTGGCTGGTAACCAGGTTGTAGCGGATTTTCAGATCTGGCATCTCCAGTTTCTGTTTTAGCGCTTCCACCACTTTCAGTTGCAGGTCATGCGCATAACCGACCGGCTGATTTGGCGTATCGGCAATATAGGAGAAGGGAATGGATGAGTCACGATAACCCAGCACAATGGTGCCGGACTTTTTGATTTTCTCTAAGGTGCCCGAACTCGAGGCAGCGGCATTGGTGTTGCTATTGGCATCAGCTGGAGCTTTATTGTCACTACAAGCACTGAGGCCAAGCATGAATGCGCTGGCACAAAACAGGGAGGTGAGGGTGCGTTTAGAGGTCATGTACAAAACTCCTTTTGTATTGATTATTGGTCATTTGCTGTTATTCATGGCAATTCCAATCCTGGAACTGATTTATCAGGTAATGAAGCAAATGAGATTGTTTTAATTATCTCTGCACAACGGCATAGCTTCATCTTAAGCGAGATTTCCAGCATTGCTCAAGCGAAATTTTTAACCGTTTTGTTAATGATAAATCGTTATGAAATAACCACTTTTTAGATAAATAGCAGCAAAAAGCATGAATAAAATACAGCAGGAACTGTGCCAGTCTTGGGCCATTAAAGACCAAGATATGACCAAAGTTGAGATAAAAAGTTGGGCGAAGGTGGATGAACCGGCACAGAGATTTAAAACACGCGATTAATCTACCCGCAGGGTATTGATGGCTTCAGTCCAGTGACAGCTGTCACAACGCGGGCAGAGCTGCTCGGCACGTTGCAAAAAATCGGTATAGCCACAGTATACGCAGGCGTAATGGGTATGCGGTTTAACGTCGGTGATTTCCTGACAGGCTTTGGGAAACAGGGGTAAACCGTACCGCACCTGATCATTGGAGAAAAACAGGATGCTGAACTTGCCATCATTTTCGAGTAAACCGACTCGTACCTGTCCCAGATGTTCGACCCCTTGCTGGCGCATTTCGGCAAAGAATTCATCGTGCGACATTTTACCGCGTTTAATCTTTTCTAAGACCAGCTCGCCATCTTCGACAATATACAGCGACTTGCCTTCCAGCAGATCTTCAAAGGGCTGATATTTCATCATTAACCAGGTCACCAGACGATACAGGAAAATCACGATACTCATGATTAGCAGGGCCTGAATCAGCGGCAGATCTTCGGTGAACATCGGGTCGCCGGCAATTGAACCCAGCGACAGAATAATTGCCAGTTCGAAAATTGACAGCTGGCGCACCCCCCGTTTGCCGGTCAGGCGTAAAAAGATAATGATCATGCTGAACATAAGGATGGCACGCACGCTAATTTCAGCAGCAAAAGCCCAGGTGGTGTCATGAATAAAAATACTGGCCCAATCCATGTGAATGTCCTTTTTATAATCTGTTGGTCTTTGTTGATACTATGCATGAATTGCGGCGGCTGAATGTTTATAGTTGCGTAATAAACTGCAATGATTTGAGTGACTTGGTTAATTCAAAAAATTACCTGATCTGAAGCCATGTAATGTTAAGGCTTATTTGCTCAGGATTTTGCTTTGCTTCAGTTTTACTGAGATGAGTCAAAAAATACTTTCACATAAATCAGGTATAATTTCTCTTTTGCTTTATCTTCCCTATGCCTTTTGCGCTGAAAACCATGCCAAACATGGTGCTTGAAGTCTCACCACAGCATCAAAAGCTTAATCGTTTAATTGATGAGATTGAACAGCAGAAGCGTTTGCTGGCTGCGTGGCAACATGCCCAAGATGACATTCGTGCCTATAGTCAAAAGGCGCTGATGCCTGCGTATCGTGAGTTATATAGCACTTTGTATGAACAGATGAAGACACTTTGGAATGGTCTAAGTAGTTATAGTTTCACGAAATCAAATACAGCATTGGTGGAAGATAAAATCCAAACTTTAGCACGGTTACTACAAGGTTCACATTTGCTGAGTCAAAAGCAGTTAGATGAAGTGGAAAAAATGCATGTCTATTATCAGCAGGCAGATGAATACAGCAAGAAAAAAAACAAGAAGAAAAATATAGACACTTTTGATGAGCCTGAAACTGAAACAGTCCAAGCCGATGATGTATTTGAAGATTGGAATAATGATCAATACCAACAAGCACGTGAGCAAGCCAAGTTAAAACGTCAGCAAGAAAAACAAGCGCAAGCTGAAAAGATGGTGAATCAATCACTCAAAACTGTGTATCTCAAGATTGCTTCCATCATTCACCCTGATCGTGAGCCCGATGAAGCTAAAAAAGAGGAAAAGACCGAGCTTTTACAACGTACCAATGAAGCATACGAACAGGAAGATTTATTCTTTTTACTGAAACTTCAGCTTGAAGTTGAGCAAAGTAAAAACGGTTCAAACAAAGGTTTAAGCACAGAACAATTCAAGTTTTACCAACAGGCGTTAGAAGCACAAAGCCAGTCCTTAAAACAGCAGATGCAGGAATTGATTAACTCGCTTGTATGGTCAAATAAAGCCAAAATTGCGGTGCAAAAGTCCAAAGGGCAACTCAATATTGAGCAGTTGTATAAACAGATTGATGCGGATGTGTCGAACGTGAAGCATCAGTTAAAAGCGGAGAAGCAACGGCTGAGTTTTATGGGGAAAGAGAGTGGGCTAGGGATGTTGTTGGAGCATGGGGTTTTGTAAAGAATATAGTTTTTTTGAACTAAGCAAAAAGTTTATATGCTATTCATTATGCTAAAATATTACAGAAATTGAGATTAGCATTGAAGTCAGTGAATGAGCAATTTAGATTTAAGCATTTATCAAACGAGTGAAAAATTATCGGCACAACAAAAAAAGTTTAATCGATTGCTTGAGAAAATTGAGCAATTACAAATGGTATTGGCGGACTGGCAACAAGCGCAAAAACAAGTTCAAGAGGATGCAAGAGATGAGCTATTACCTTTATATCGTCAGTGGCACCACGTTTTGTTCGCTCAATTAGAGACGCTTTGGCAATATAAAAATACGCATAAAATCGCAAAAACATATTTAGTGCGTTTAGATGAAAAAATTTCAATTTTAGCGAGTCAGCTGCTTAATAATCCGAATCTTTCTGAACAACAACATGAGTTGACGCTTATCATTGCTCAACATTATGAGCTGATAGAAGAAAGTGCTGATGTTGAAGAAGTCGGCTCTCATGTAAATGATCATTCGCATCAAGCGCATGATGCTGATGAAATGATGCAAAAACAAGCCATAAAAGAAATGATAGCAGACCAAATCGGGGTACCCGTAGCTTGGCTTGACTTTGATTTGGATCTCAATAATCTCGACGCGTTTATGGAAAAAGTAAAAGATAAATTAGATCGAGAAGAAGCAAATTTTATTCAAAATCAGCTTAATGAAGATGAGCGTGATGAATATCAAAAGTTTGCTGAAAAGGAAAAAAAGAAAATTTTAAAGAAGCAAACACAGCTTGAAGAAGCGAAAAAAATGGCAGGGCAATCTCTAAAAAGCATTTATTCAAAAATTGCTGCCTTAATTCACCCTGATCGAGAGCAAGATGAACAAAAGCGCATTGAAAAAACCGAATTATTACAGCAAGCAAATGCTGCATTAGAGGAAAAAGATTTGCTTACTCTTTTGAAATTGCGTGTTTTTACAGCGCAAGGTGATCAGGAACAGGCAACAAAAATCGCGAATGAGCATTTGAAATCTTATAATTTATTGTTGGAAGAGCAAGTAGAGAAATTACAATTTGAAATAGATGATATTATTTATTCATTTGATTGGGTCGGCTCTGGTTTTTACAAACAGCGTTTTAAACCTGTTGATTTGATAAAAAAATATCAACGCGATTTAGCAGATATTCAAGCAAAACTGTTAAGAGATGAAAAGCGTTTAAATGATTATAAGGATTTTGATTACTTAAAAATTTTACTGAAAAGCAGAGCATTTAGTTGGTCATTTGAGTAATTTTTAGCATTGATTGTCATTCAGAGCATCGTCATTTTGACGATGCTTTTTTATGCACTTTAACCCGCTGATTATTCGCCTTCGCCAAATCCATGCGCCACACCGCCACTGATGCAGAACACCTCATGTGGCAACTGCTACGCACCAAGCGATTTATGAATCTTAAATTTCGTCGTCAGCATGTGATTCAGCCCTATATTGTAGATTTTTACTGCCATGAAATTGGTTTGGTGATTGAGCTAGATGGCGGTCAGCATGGAATGGATGATGCGATTGAATATGATGCTGAACGCACCAAGTTTTTAGAGGCTTTGAATTTAACGGTGGTGCGGTATTGGAATCATGATGTGTTGGATAGGAGGGATGTGGTGTTGGAGGATTTGTGGAATGTGTGTACTGAATTAAAAAATACCTCTCCCTAACCCTCTCCTAAAAGGAGAGGGAACTCACCTTTAAAATTTATGCAGGTATAAAATCAAATGCCGCTCCCTCTCCCTATGGGAGAGGGTTGGGGTGAGGGGAGAAAAATTAGTTTTCTTCCCTAGCAAGTTTTTCAGTGTTATTAGATACAGTAACTTGTTTAGATTCAGTTTTTTTATTAGCTATTCCAAATGGAATGTGAACAGAAGCAATACTTTCAGCGGTTCTTTCAAGATGAGTAACTTGATCATCAAAGAATATATGAGGTTGCAAAATTTCTAAAACTTTACGTTTTTCAATTCCACCTAAGAAAAAGGCTTCATTTACTGTTTCTATGCCCCAAGAGCGTAAAGAATTGATTACTCGTTTATGGGCAGGTGCATTGCGAGCAGTAACAATAGAAATTCGTAAACGACTTTTATAATCTAAATTTTGGGACTGATATTTTAGTTCCGCTTTTTGTAGAGTAGAGAGTTCTTTCAAAAGTTTATGTAATGGGCCTTTATTAGCAGGTTGATCCGCAAGGTTTTTTTCATTTTCAATAAATGCGCCAAGTCCACTTTCTTTGTAGACTTGTTCTGATGAGTCATCAGCAATAACTCCATCAAAGTCGAAAGCAATACGAAGTTCTTCATCATGCGCTACATCAAATATTTGTCCTTTTAGAATTAGACCAGCCGGATAGCCTGCTGTAATTGCTTGATTCACATCTGTTTCATTTGCTGAAAGAAATAAACTAATATTTAAGGCATCAATATATTTATAAGGCGTACGACCTTGCAAGAATATAGCTCTTTTAATACCTAGCCCATAGTGTTCTATTGAGTTCATAACACGTAAACCCGTGTTAGGATCATTTCGAGAAAGCAAAATGACTTCAACAAATGGTTTATCTTTCGGAAAAATACTATTTAAACTAAGTAAACGTTGAATAAATGGGAACGCTACACCCGGATCTAAAAGAGTATTTTCATGTTCACGTTGGTATTCTCGATAAGCTAATTCGCCTTGAGTTCTATAAACTGCATCTGATTCTTCTAAATCAAATAAAGCACTTGAAGCTAAGCCAATAACAAGTTTTTGTTCTAAATTGTATCCACTCATAATTATTCATCTCGCATATTTAATTCTTTTATTTCATTTGAGTCATCGAAGCCATCTTGTCTATTTGGAATAGCTTGATTTCTAATATCAATATTGGTTATAGATTTTCCTGGTAAGCCATTAATGATACCTGTATTTTTTAAGTACTCATAACTAGTGGCACCCCATTTAGTGGTTGTAAATAAAGTTATAAGCCAAATACATAGTAAAAATCTTCCAACTTGAATAGGAATTTTACTTACAGATGGTTTTGTGAGAATACGATTTCTGGTAAAAGTAAAAGGATTATAAGTTCGGAATAGTTTATATGGGTTTGTAGAATAGTATTTCGACCAAAATAAGCTGAATTTATTAATATATTTGCTGTGCAATTTTTCATATACTTCTTTTTGAACAATTTCTGTTTTTTTATCAAAAAGTTGATGAAATTCCTTACCTTGATTTTCATAAAATAATTTTAATTTTTTCTCTGATTTATTGACTTCTATTTCCCAATATTCTTGCCAAAATTTTGCACCTGAGGCAGCTTGCATTTGATAAAAGGAAATGCCTATACCAACTAAACATATTAAAGTATGTATCAAAGGAACAGTATTATTAGAATTGATGATACAAGCTACTAGTACTCCTTGAAATATCATAAAAAAATTATTGCGTTGTGCTAATTGAATTATTTCAAAATTTCTAGTTTCAATTGCAACTTCATAAATACGCTTTAAACGACGCTCTTGTTCAGAAAGTTCCTTATTTTGAAATCTATTTTGCAATATTGATTCTGATTCAATGCTTTTTTGGAGGAATGAAGAAAAACTTTTTTTCATAAGTATAAAGGGCTGAATAATCAGCCCTTTATACTACAAATGTGATTAAATTAACAACACAATTAAAGCGCTGCAATTTGCTCCATATTCGCTTTAATCTTCGCTAACTGGTCAGCAAACTCAGCAAGTTTCACTTTCTCACCTTCAACTACAGCAGTAGGGGCTTTTGCCACAAAACCTTCATTTGCAAGTTTAGTTGCAATTTGGTCATGCTGTTTTTGAACCTTGTCTAAGTCTTTTTGTAGACGACTCAATTCCGCTTTAGGGTCAATTAAACCTTTCATTGGAACGAATACAGACACATGACCCACTACAGATGAAGAAGACAATGGTGGTTGTTCGCCATCAGCTAAGAATGTAATGCTTTCAACTTTAGCCAAGGCTTTAAACAATGGTTCAATACGAGCAATCTGCGCTTTTTCTGCATCAGTGGTGTTTTGAAGAAGAACAGGCAACAAGCGAGCATTACCTAGACCCATCTCACCACGAATATTACGCACCGCACCAATCAAACCTTGTAGCCATTGCATATCTGCTTCAGCTTGCTCATTCACTAACGCTTGGTCAGCAACAGGGTACTGTGCAAGCATAATCGTTTCGCCAGAAATATTTAACTTCGGCGCAAGGGTTTGCCAAATTTCTTCTGTTAAATACGGCATCAATGGATGAGCCAAACGTAAAGACGCTTCCATCACAGAAAGAAGAACACGACGTACTTCAGCTTTACGCTCTTCAGACACATTTTCATCGTTCAGAACCGGTTTGGTTAATTCCACATACCAGTCACAATATTCATTCCAAATGAACTCGTAAATCGCTTGCGCAGCCAAGTCTAAACGGTAGGTTGCAAATGCTGTTTGCACCGCTTGTTCCGCTTTTTGTAGACGGCTCACGATCCATTGTTCAGGCAATTCCCAAAGGTCTTGACGTGCTTCTGAACCAATCGTTTGACCTTCGACATTCATCATCACGAAACGGGTTGCGTTCCAGATTTTGTTGGCAAAGTTACGGTAGCCTTCAACACGTTTCATGTCGAACTTAATGTCACGACCTGTGTTGGCAAGCGCACAGAATGTGAAACGAACCGCATCTGTACCGTAAGATTGAATCCCTTCAGGGAATTCTTTACGGGTTGATTTTTCAATCTTCGCCGCTTGTTTCGGATTCATCAAACCTGTGGTACGTTTTTGTACTAAAGTTTCAAGATCAACACCGTCGATCAAATCGAGTGGGTCAAGGACATTACCCTTAGATTTAGACATCTTCTGACCTTCGCCATCACGTACCAAACCGTGTACATACACAGTTTTGAATGGTACTTGTGGTGTGCCATCTTCATTTTTCATGAAGTGCATCGTAAGCATGATCATACGAGCAACCCAGAAGAAGATGATGTCAAAACCTGTCACCAATACATCAGTCGGGTGGAAAGTATTTAAGAAATAGTTTTCTTTGTCTTTCGCTTCGTCACCTGTCCAACCTAAAGTTGAGAATGTCCAAAGACCAGAAGAGAACCATGTATCCAATACGTCTTCGTCTTGGTTCAATTCAACTTCAGGGGCAATACCGTTTTTCGCACGAACTTCTTCTTCGTTACGACCCACGTAAACATTACCTTCTGCATCGTACCAAGCAGGGATACGGTGACCCCACCACAATTGACGCGAGATACACCAGTCTTGAATATTATTCATCCACGCCATGTACATGTTGCTGTACTGCTCAGGCACGAATTTGATACGACCGTCTTGAACCGCTTCAATCGCAGGTTTCGCAAGCGGTGCAATTTTTACATACCATTGATCCGTCAATAACGGTTCAACGATGACACCTGAACGGTCACCGCGAGGTGGTTTCAAGGTGTATGGTTGAATTTGGTCTAACCAGCCTTCAGCTTCTGCTTGTTCGACTAACTTTTTACGTGCTTCAAAACGCTCTAAACCAATGTAGTCTGCAGGGGCAGGAATGGTTTTAGAAATTTGCTCGCCCGCTTTCGCTATGTATTCAAACTCAGCCAACACTTCAGCATTTTTGTTGAAGATGTTGATGATTGGCAATTCGCAGCGTTTACCGACTTCATAGTCATTGAAGTCATGCGCAGGGGTAATTTTTACACAGCCGGTACCGAAATCTTTGTCGACATATTCATCTTTAACGATTGGAACCGCACGACCAGTAATTGGCAGGATGATATTTTGACCGACCAAGTGCGCATAACGTTCATCATCAAGGGCAACCGCAACCGCTGTATCACCCAACAATGTTTCAGGACGCGTGGTTGCAACCACGATGTGATCTTTACCATCGTGCGTGCGAAGTGACTTATCTTCAAAGAAATATTTGAAGTGCCAAAGTGAACCTTGTTCTTCTTTATCAGACTCAACTTCTAAGTCAGAAAGGGCAGTTTGTAATTTAGGATCCCAGTTGACCAGGCGTTTACCACGGTAGATCAAACCATCTTCGTGAAGTTTTACAAATACTTCTTTCACTGCGTTGGATAAACCTTCATCCATGGTGAAGCGTTCACGTGACCAGTCCACAGAAGAACCTAAACGACGGATTTGACGGGTAATGTTACCGCCAGATTGTTCTTTCCATTCCCATACTTTTTCAATGAACTTTTCACGGCCTAAATCATGACGGCTAATGCCTTGTGCACCGAGCTGACGCTCTACCACCATTTGTGTTGCAATACCGGCGTGGTCAGTCCCCGGTTGCCATAAGGTATTTTTACCTGACATACGGTTATAACGGGTTAAGGCATCCATGATGGCATTGTTAAAACCATGACCCATGTGCAAGCTACCGGTGACGTTTGGTGGCGGAATCATGATACAGAAAGACTCGCCTTTTTCAGACGGCTTGAAGTAACCGCGCTCTTCCCACGTTTGGTACCATTTTTTCTCGATCTCGGTCGGATCGTAAGTTGTAGCAATATTTTGCGCTGAATCAGTCATAGTTCGAACAGATCAAAAGTAGATAAAAAATTGCATCTATTGTAGCAAAAAAAATGGCGACTTAGGCAGCCTGAATCATTGGCTTGTTTAAGCAATTGGCATCTGCACTTACTCGTCGTATGATGTAGGCAAATAACAATGCGCAAAGTTCGCAGAACAACGACGAAAAAAGCGAGAACAACAATGACCTATTCAATCGCACTAAAATTAAGCCCAGCTACCTATCAGCGTTTTCAGCAGTTACATCAACAGTTTAACCAGGGTAATCCGCACAGTCTGGCCAAGCCTTTAGGCGAGGTGCTGTCACATATTTCCTGTGAAATTGTCGATCAGGTGTTTGGTGAAATTGCCCGGACCAGCAGCTCGCCCGACCGTGAATCGGAAAAGATTGTGCAGCAGGTGATGGATACCGTGCAAAAATATATGCCATGGTCGGTGTCCTTTTTTGGCAATGACCGTCTGGTGCCGATGGTGAATTATCTGCAACAGAAAACCTATGAAAAAGAGGGGCAGGCCTATGTGGCCTATCCGGTCGATAATGTGCTGATTAAAGAAACCTTGGGTTGTGTCGAACAAATCCGGCAGGGCAATAGTGCCTATATCCAGCCAGCCTTTCGAGCTTTTACCCAGATTGTCGATCAGGGCGTGACCAGTCTGGTCCGCGAGCCAAAGAAAATGCTGAAGTTTAATTTTATGGTCGATAAAACCCTGACCGGGGTGATTCAGCTGACCACCCAGCTTGGCTATAAGCGGCTGGAAAAACTCGGCACCCAGTTTGATACCCGCATAACGGAACAGTATTTCAATCATTTTCTGGGCTTTGTGGGCAATGACCCGCAGCCAGAGCGCGGTTACACTGATATTCATCACAACAAATGAACGTATAGAGGGACAGATTCATGGCCAAGCAGGATTTAACAGGAAAAGTGGTGTGGATTACCGGGGCATCTTCCGGATTGGGCAAAGCCTTGGCCAAAGAGTGTGCCTTGCAAGGCGCTGATGTCATTCTGACCGCACGCCGTTATGAAGAATTGGAAAAGGTGCGTGTGACTTTACTGAATCCTGAACGGCATGTGTCAGTTTGCGCCGATATTACCGATGAATCACAGGTGCGACATGCTTATGCGCAGGTGTTAGCGGCCAAAGGCCGGATAGACTGGCTGATTAACAATGCCGGTCTTAGCCAGCGCGCGCTGATTCAGGACACCACCATGCAGACAGAACGTGCCATTATGGAAGTCGATTATTTCTCGCAGGTGTTCCTGACCAAAACCGTGTTACCGACCTTTATTACCCAGAAATCGGGGCGGATTGCCTTTGTCTCCAGTGTTGCTGGTTTGCTTGGCACCCAGTACCGTGCCTCTTATTCTGCGGCCAAAGCCGCAATTCATATGTGGGCCAACAGTTTGCGTGCGGAAGTGTCGCAAGAGGGTGTCAAAGTTTCGGTAATTTTCCCGGGCTTTGTCAAAACCAATGTATCTTTTAATGCCTTAAATGGCGAAGGCAAACCGCAGGGCCATCAGGATGAAGCGATTGAAAACGGTCTGGAGCCGGACCTGTTTGCCCAGACCACGGTCAGTGCCTTGCTGGCGGGTGAGGAATATATTGTGGTTGGTGGCGCCAAGGAAAAACTGGGGGTTTGGGTGTCGCGTCTGTCGCCAAGTACGCTGTATAAAATGATCCGTAAAATGAAGGTGAAGTAATACGTTCCAGAGCATTTGACGAGATGAAGACAGATCAGGCCATCAGCTTATTTCTTGATGGCCGTCCCATACGCAAACACTTCCACCATCCCACCTTGCATCCCCAGTTCGGTGGTGCTTAAACGCAGGCCTAAAATCTGGGTGGCGCCCATTTTCTCGGCTTCCAGCTTTAAGCGTACAATTGCTTCGCGGCGCGCACGTTCCACCACACTTTCATAACTGGTCAGGCGGCCACCGAGTAAATTCTGCACATTGGCAATTGCATATTTAAAGTAATCATGTGAAATCACTACATTGCTGCTGACCAGTTGGCCGGGTAGGTCAGTGCTTTTAAAGCGGCTACTGTCGAGCTGGATATAGGCCAGTCGCTGTTCCTGTTCAGCCAGATATTGAAAATGCTTGCGTTCGTTATAACGGCCAAAACCAAAGCCAACGGCAAACAGTACCGCAAAAATCAGCAGCTGCAGAAGCAATCCATCCATGACTTAGTCCTGTGCAGGGAAGGGATCAGGCAGTTTTGGCATGATTGGATCGACAATCACCGCCGTGCCATAAACGAACAGTTCAGATGCACCCTGGGCAATGTTGGAAGTAGAAAAACGGATTCCGACAATGGCATTGGCACCCATGCTGCGCGCTTTGTCGATCATTCGGTTCATGGCTTCCTGACGCGATTCTTCCAGCAGTTCGGTATAGGCTGTCAGTTCGCCACCGACAATATTTTTCAGTCCGGCCAGTAGGTCACGGCCGACATGCTTGCTGCGTACCGTACTGCCATATACCACATCAATTTGCTGGCGAATGGTGTGTCCGGGTACAGATTCCAAATTACTCAGTAACATGTGATGACCAATAACAATAGATTGATCATGAAGATAGAAAAACTACTGACAAAATGCAATCAAAACTATCTATTTTGCCGTTTTATGTGGGCAGATGTGCATCCAGTCCTTTGGCGAGTCACCATAATCAAAATATGATTTCTTTGCTCTAATCATCACTGTATCGAGCTGCTTTAATCATCATGGATGATCCAGGCACATCATCAGGCAAAGAAAAAGCCAGTCAGCGCGAGGCTCACTGGCTTGATCATCAAGCGATGAGGATGAAATCACCCTGCTGCGTGATGCTGCAACTCAGACAATCTTATTACTGAGCAGCGCGGCGTTGTTCTGCCACAGACGGCTGCTGGGTCACTTGATCTGAAGTGTTGGCTTTCAGGCCGCCACCCAAGGTTTTGTACAGTTCCACCTGATTGTTCAGATTGGCCTGTTCCAGCAATAACAGCCCTTGCTCGGCTGCATAAGAGGCACGCTGTGCATCCAGTACGGTCAGATAGCTGTCAATGCCGGCACGGAAACGGGCTTCCGACAGACGATAGGTGGTATTGGTGGCTTCCACCAGACGGCGCTGTGCGGCAATCCGGTCACCAATATTTTCACGCACTGCCAAGGCATCATTCACTTCACGGAAAGCGGTCTGAATCGACTTTTCATAATCTGACAGCGCAATCTGCTGATCGGTTTCTGAAATGCGGATATTGGCCTGACGTGTGCCCCAGTCAAAGATTGGAATATCCAGACTTGGACCAATTGACCAGACAAAGTTACCTGATTTGAACAGGTCACTTAAATCGGCCGAGGCATAACCGGCGGAACCGGTCAGGCTGATGGTCGGGAACAGACGGGCACGCGCTGCGGCAATATTGGCACCTGCGGCAGACAGACGGTATTCCGCTGCACGAACATCTGGACGGTTTACCAGCAGATCACTTGGTAAGCCGGCACCAATTGCAGTATTGGAGGTAATGCGGGTAATACGCTGTGCCGGCAGTAGATTGGCCGGAACCGGTTGACCCACCAGCAGATTCAGCAGGTTCTGTGCCTGCGCCACCTGAGTCTTATAGTTGGCCACATCATTACGTGCGGTTTCGACTGAAATTTGCGCCTGACGTACCGGCAGTTCGCTGTCGATGCCAACGTCAAAACGTTTTTTGTTCAGGTTATACGATTCAAGCTGGGCCTTTAAAGTTTGCTCGGCCAGTTTCAGGTTGGCATTGGCAAAGGAATAGCTGAGCCAGGCCTGAGATACCTGACCAATCAGGGCAATTTGCGTGGCATCACGGGCGCTCTGGGTGGCCAGGAAATTATCCAGTGCATTGTCACGCAGGCTACGGACCCGACCCCAGAAATCCAGCTCATAGGCGGTGACCCCTAAACCTACGTTATAGGAGGTGCTTGGGCCACGACCCTGATTGCTCATGGTGTCCTGACGTAACACGCTGCCACTGGCGCCAATGGTCGGTAACTGGTTATTTTCAGTAATCTGGTACTGTTGCTGGGCACGCTGGATGTTCAGCGCCGCAGTACGTAAATCACGGTTATTGGTCAAGGCCAGATCCAGCACCTGTAGCAGGCGCTGATCGGCAAAGAAATCTTTATAACCCTGTTCTGCAACAGAGCTTCCGGAAGCATTGCTATAGCTGCTCGGAATATTCGCCTGAGCAACCGGCTCTGGCCCGCGCATGCTCTGACAGGCTGTCAAAGCAAGCGCAAGGGCAGAAACCGCAATACCACGGCCTGTAAGAGACCATAAGTTTTGCATCACGATACATGCTCCTGATGATTTTGTTGTTTTGGTTTGTATTTAAAGATACTTCGAATCCACACGTAGAATACCGGGATAAAGAAGATACCCAACAAGGTCGAACTGATTACGCCGCCCAGAACACCATAACCGACCGAGTGCTGGCTACCTGCACCGGCACCTGAAGACAGGGCCAGCGGAAGTACACCAAAACCGAAGGCTAAAGTGGTCATGATAATTGGACGTAAACGCATTTTTGCCGCATGTAAAGTGGCTTCAAACAGGTCTTCACCTTTTTCCTGCAACTCTTTGGCGAATTCGACAATCAGGATCGCGTTTTTCGCAGACAGACCAATCACCGCAATAATCGCCACCTGGAAGTAGATGTTATTCGACAGGTTCGGGTTCTGGAACAGCACCATCCCGCTGAAGGTCAGGAACAGGGCACCGACAATACCTAATGGTACGACCAGTAATACCGAGAACGGAATTGACCAGCTTTCATACAGCGCTGCCAGACACAGGAAGACGATTAACAGCGACAGGGCATACAGGAATGGTGCCTGATCACCCGATTCACGTTCTTCCAGTGACAGACCGGTCCATTCATAGTCGAAACCTTGCAAGCCCATGTCTGGCAGCTTGGCAATAATTTCTTCCATGGCCACCATCGCATCACCCGAGCTGACGCCAGGCGCTGGTGTACCCTGAATGTTCATGGAGGATACGCCGTTGTAACGCTCTAAACGTGGTGAACCATAAGTCCATTCACCGGTTGCAAAGGCCGAGAACGGTACCATTTCGCCGCGGTTATTACGTACATACCATTGATCGAGGTCTTCCGGCATCATACGTGAGCCTGCTTCACCCTGAACATAGACTTTCTTGACACGACCGCGGTCGATAAAGTCATTGATGTACGAACCACCCCAGGCCATGCCCATGGTGCTGTTAATTTCAGCAATACTCACGCCCAAGGCACCGGCCTGCGCATGGTCCACAATCACGCGGTACTGTGGTGTATCTTCCTGACCATTTGGACGAACCCCGGCCAGACGTGGATCTTTGGCTGCTTCACCTAAAATGATGTTACGTGCCATGGTCAGTTTTTCATGACCCTGACCGCTGGCATCTTTCAGCTGCAGGTTAAAGCCGGCACTCACGCCCAGTTCAGGCATGGCAGGCAATTGCAGTGGCATGATGTAAGAAGCATCTTTAACAATCATGTTCAGTGCCATACCACGCTGGATAATCGCACCGACCTGAGATTCTGGCGAAGTACGTTCTGACCAGTCTTTCAGCTTAATGAAGGCCAGACCTGCGTTTTGTCCAACCCCGGTGAAGGAGAAGCCGGCCACACTAAACACAGACTCGACATGCTCTTTCTCATTTTCCAGGAAGTAGTTGGTCATGGTGCTGACGACTTTGTCAGTCCGTTCCAGACTGGCATTTGGTGGCAATTGCACCAGTGTCATCACCACACCTTGGTCTTCATCCGGCAGGAATGAAGATGGCAGTTTCTGGAATAACAGCACAATCACAACCAGCACTGCACCGTAAATAATTCCGGAGAAAATCTTGCTGTGGGTCATACGGTTCACACCGCCCTGATATTTCACCGACAGCTTGTCAAAGCTGTGGTTAAACCAGCGGAAGAAGCGCGCAAACACACCGTTGCTTTCCGGCTTGTTCGGATCATGCTGTTTCAGCATGGTCGCACACAGGGCAGGGGTAAAGGTTAAAGCCACAATCAGCGATAGTACCATCGCCGTGACCAGGGTCACCGAGAACTGACGATAAATCACCCCGGTCGTACCACCGAAGAATGCCATTGGTACGAATACCGCAGACAGCACCGAGGTAATCCCGATTAACGCACCAGAAATCTGTTTCATTGACTTTTCAGTGGCTGCCACAGGGTCGAGATGTTCTTCGACCATGACACGTTCGACGTTTTCCACCACGACAATCGCGTCATCGACCAGCAAACCAATCGCCAGAACCATCGCAAACATGGTCAGAGTGTTAATCGAGAAGCCGAACATGTTGATGACGGCAAAAGTCCCCAAGACCACCACCGGTACAGCCATGGTTGGAATAATGGTAGCGCGCCAGTTCTGCAGGAACAGGAACATCACCAGGAATACCAGAATAATCGCTTCAATTAAGGTTTTAACAACACTCTTAATCGACAATTCAATAAATGGTGTGGTATCAAAGGCCAGCTGATCGACCATCCCTTGCGGGTAGTTTGGACGTAACAGCTTTAAGCGCTCTTCAACGGCTTGGGCGGTATCCAGCGCGTTGGCACCGGTTGCCAGTTTAATCGCAACACCACCGGCAGGTTTGCCGTTAAATTTGGAATCAAATTGATAGTTGTCTGCACCGAGTTCTACACGAGCCACATCACCCAGACGCACCTGTGCACCTGAAGCAGTATTTTTCAGGAAGATATTGCTGAACTGTTCCGGGGTTTGCAGCAGGCTTTGTGCCGTCACGGTTGCGTTGAGCACTTGACCTTCTACGGCGGGTGCACCACCTAGCTGACCAACAGCAACCTGGGCATTCTGGGTACGAATGGCAGTGGCAATATCACTTGGGGTAACTTGCAGGCTGGCCATTTTGGCTGGGTCCAGCCAGATGCGCATTGCATAGGAACCACCAAACACCTGCACTTCACCGACCCCGGCCACACGGCTTAAGGGTTCGGAAATATTGGAGTTAACATAGTCTTTAATGTCATTTGCCGACATGCTGCCATCAGGCGAATAGAAGGCCAGAACCTGTAAGAAGCTGGCACCTGATTTGGTGACCCGCACCCCTTGACGCTGGACATCTTCCGGCAGCAGGGCGGTGGCAGACTGTAATTTGTTCTGTACCTGAACCTGGGCAATGTCAGGATCGACGCCTTGTTCAAAGTTCAGCGCAATAGACGCAGAACCGTTACCGGCACTGTTCGATGAAATATAACGCAAGCCATCGAGACCATTCATCTGCTGTTCAATAATCTGGGTTACTGTGTTTTCAACAGTTTCAGCCGAAGCACCCGGATAGGTCGCAGAAATGGTGACCGTTGGCGGCGCAATGGTCGGATACTGGGCAATGGGCATATTGGATAGGGTTAGAATACCCGCCAACATGATCACCAGTGCAATCACCCATGCAAAAATCGGGCGATGAATAAAAAATTGAGCCATTGAAGTCTACCCCTTATGTATTTGAAGTAGCTTTTTGTTCAGTCTGAGCATCCGCCTGATCTGCTGGTTGTTTTGCCTTATCTGATGCAGCAGGTTGCTGGGCACCTTGTGGCGCTGCAGCTTGCGGTTGATATGGTTTGGCCACCACTTTCTGTTCCGGCTTGACTTTGGCAATGCCTTCTACAATAACTTTATCGCCAGTTTGCAGACCTTCAGTCACAATCCAGTCTTTGCCCTGAATACCGGCAGTGGTTACTGGACGTGGTTCAACCACGCCTTTGGCATTGACCAGCATCGCCATGGCCTGACCGGTTGGGGTACGGGTAATGGCGGCTTGCGGAATCAGCACAGCATTTGGAATTACCCCTTGCACAATCTGTGCAGTGGCAAACATGCCAGGCAATAACAGATGGTTTGGATTCGGGAATACCGCACGTAAAGTCACGGTACCCGTGTCCGGATTGACGCTGGCATCGGAGAACGCCAGACGGCCTTCAACCGGATAATAGCTGCCATCTTCCAGTTTCAGTTTGACTGTGGTGTTGTTACTGCTGTTTAAATCACCTTTGCTGAGTTGCTGGCGTAAACGTAGCAGTTCAGCACTCGACTGGTTGATATCCACATAAATCGGGTCCAGACGCTGAATGGTCACCAGCGGTTCCTGCTGGCTGGCAGTCACTAACGCACCTGCCGTCACGGTAGAACGGTTGGTCTGACCTGAAATTGGTGCACGTACGGTTGAATAACCCAAGTTAATTTCTGCATTGCGCAGTTCGGCACGGGTGGCCGCGACATCTGCTTCAGCCAGTTTCACCTGCGCCACAATGTCATCATATTCCTGTTTGGAAATGGCATTGCTGCCCACCAATTGACGATAACGGCCTTCTTTGACACGTAAGACGTTCAGATTGGCCTGCTGACGTGCCAATGCTGCACGGGCACTATCTACCGATGCACGGTTGGTACGTGAATCAATTTCGTATAAGGCCTGACCTTCACGTACATAACTGCCTTCGGTAAACAGACGTTTCTGCACCACACCGCTGGTTTGCGGGCGAACTTCAGAAATTTCAAAGGCAGTGGTACGGCCGGAAAGTTCAACAGACTGCTCGACACTTTGTGGCTGTACAACAATGACCCCAACTTCTGTTGGAGGCATTTGCTGCTGGGCTGCAGCTTGCTGCGCATCATTTGGATCTTTGCTACAACCCACAAGCGCGATGCTTGTGGCCAATGCGCAAGCAGTGAGGGCAGGGGCCCAAAGCTTTGCAGACATCATTCTTCCACCTCAATTAGATTTTATCTATCTAAAAATTATTCATTGGTTTGCGCTGGCTGTACTTGATCAAGATCAGATAGAGCAGCGTGATCCAGATAAAACTTATGCTCCAGCCTGACAGGACATCTGAGGGAAAATGTACGCCAAGATACACTCTTGAAATTCCCATCAGCAACATCCACATAACAGCACATATTACAATGGCTTTATGTGCGGGATGTTGCATTGACACATAAATTGCAAGACAGCCCAGCGTTGCGGCATAAAAACTGTGTGCGCTGGGAAATGAGGCACCATAGCTATTGACCAGATGATACATTTCTGGTGGGCGCTCTCTTGCAATCAGATACTTGAGCATCCAGGCAATGGCAAAACTCCCCATCAGTCCAATGCTGACCAGCACGATATTTGCATATTCCTTCTGCCTGGCCAGATACAGGCACCAAAGACTGGATAAAAATAATACAAATGGCATGCCACCAATGACAGATAACCCCGTCATTAGTGAGTTCAACATCTCGTTACGGTGCTGGCTGAACCAGTCTACAATTGCCGAATCAAGGGCAGTGAGCGCTGGAACATAAAGCATTAACACGCTGAAAAAACACAACAAACCACCGAGATAAAGCAAAAAATTAGGCATGCCGAAATCCTGGTTAGTTTAGCTGATCCGAGCGCAGTCCGGTAATGGATTAAAGTGTACTCGCCAGTACACTTCATTTCAAGCCTGTATAAATTATGCTAATTTCTTTTTCAATTCTTTTTAACACATGACAAAATAAATTAACAAATTCCTTAATGATGACCCTTGGCCGGGCCAGATTGCTCTTCAACTTCAACAGGTTGCTTGGGTGGCCAGAAAAAGTCACTTGGTCGGGTCAAGAAATGGGTCATGACCAGTTTGGCCAATGGCTTCCACTGTTCAAAACGTACCCGACGTGCGCGCAGGGCCACAATAATGGTGAGGGTGAAGCTGACAAATAAGTTGGTCAGGCCAATTAACAGCACACCCAGGAAAGACACAATAATCAGGCCAATTTCTGGACTGCCGTTGACGTTCATCAAGCCCTGAATAAAGTTGGCCGAGGCAAAGGCAATATGCCGGATATCTAAAGGCAGACCCAGAATATAGCCAATCGTACCCATACTGCCGAGCATAATCCCGAACAGGAAATTACCGGCCAGTGCACCCAAGTTCCGTTCAATATAGGCGGCAAAACGGTCCAGCCGTTCCTGACTCATCCATTTTTTCAGTTTGGCATGCGCCTGTAGCCGTGGCCCGACTTTGCGATACACCGCCATGTTATCGAAGTAACCGGCAATCAGGCCCGATAAAAACAGACATACCCCGGCAATGGCCGCGTGTGGAATTGCCAGGGAGGTAAACGGATTCAGGTCATGCAGCATTTTACTGGCTTTGGCATGATTCATTAAAGGCTCATGCAACGCAGCATCCCACATAAAGGCAATTAGGGCGGCCACCGGAATGGCAATCGAGATATTGCCCAGAATGGCAATAAACTGGGTCCGGATAATATTGATAATCAGCGCAGCCAGCTCGGCAATTTGCGCCATTTTCGAGCCTTTGCGATGCTGTACGGTCGAGGCCAGTGCGGCAGCGGTCATCGCCGGCTGTTTGGTGGCCACAGTAAAGTGCAGCACATGAATCAGCATAAAACCCAGCGAGTAGTTCATGCTGTTAATAAAGGCCTGCATCAGCGGCGCCAGGGTTAAACGTGCCGCCAGCACCTTGAGGGTGGCCATGGTGGCAATAATGACCCCGGCACCGGCAGCCGATTTATACATTTCCAGAAAGCCGGCCTTGTCGGTACTTACATAATGTTCACCGGTTTTGCTTGCATTTTCAGTCACCTGCAAGGCCATCAATTCACTGTTGGTGGCCAGCAGGGAGCGGACACTGCGTTCGCTATACAGCGCGGTGGTAATATCGACCAGCAACTCGCCCATGGCGCTATAACGCACATCATCTTCTTCAACAATCAGGTTCAGCAGCAGTTCAATCCGGTCCAGACACTGTTCCAGTAAAGACAGTAAATAGGTCAGGCTGACACTGACCCCAATCCGTTTGGTGGCCCGGCGAATTTTATGGCTGACGTCACGGCACTGGTCAATCATCACCAGCGCCTGTGACGCATCTGGTGGAATTACTGCTTCAAATTTGTCGGCACTTTGATGCAGGTTTTTATACTGCACAATGAAATCGTTGATTTCACGGTTCTGCACTAAAAATGGCGATTCGTATTCGGTCAGTTCCGGATGGGCATTAATAAATTCCGGGTATAAACCAATTCCGCTGACCCGATAGGACAGTACAGTAATGGCTTTAATGATTTCCTGACGAATCAGTTTTTTATCATCCTGATTACGATGGCCCTGATTGAGCAGGCGAAACAGCTGCTGCCACTGCTGATCTTCAATATCATCCAGCCAGTATTTATCGCTGCGCTGATGGAAAATGCGGCGCAGCAAGTCCTGCAGCTGGCTCTGATCATTAATCAGCGGTAAAAAATGCGCTCCTAGGCGCTGGAACAGCTGGCTCCAGAAACCATCTAAAGACAGGATGCCAGTATCGGCATACAGGCTGGTCTGTTTGTACTGGCTAATTAAGCAGAGCACAAAACTTTGTAAGGTATTGGCGGCATTGGGCGTAATCAGCAGGGCATGTAAAAAAGCCTGAAACTTTTCTTGTATTTCTTCGCTATTTTCGGTGTTGGCTGGTCGAATGCGGTTGACCAGCTCAATGAGCAGTTGCTCGTCAAGATCAGCGGGCGTGGTTTCCAGCTGATCCTGCATGTTCAGGAATAGGTCATAAAATTTTATATGCATAGGCAAGGATAAAGCTATTTATTGAATTCGGTGCAGGGCCAGCTTGGCCAGATTGACCAGGGCCTGACGATATATTGTATCTGGCAAGGCATTTAAGGCCGCAATTGCAGTTTCGGTTTCTTCCGTGGCACGCTGCTGGCAATAATCCAGTGCACCAGAGGTCTGTACAATCTCGATAACCTGCACCAAGTCGGAGGTTCCGCCGGTGGCAATACTGCGGCGGATAATTTCATGTTGCGCACCACTGGTATTTTTCAGGGCGGCAATTAAAGGCAAGGTCGGTTTACCTTCCATTAGGTCATCCCCGATATTTTTACCCAGGGTTTCGGCATCTGAGGTGTAATCCAGAATATCGTCAATGATCTGGAAGGCATTGCCAAAATGGCCGGCAAAGACACGTAACGGTTCACGGTATTCCGGCTTGTTGGTTAAAATGGCGGCACCTTCGGTGGCCAGTTCAAACAGGCGCGAGGTTTTGCCGTGAATAATATCTAAATACGTCTGTTCGGTGGTGTCCGGCTGATGCTGTGATTGCAACTGTAGTACTTCACCTTCGGCAATTTCACAGGTGCCGGTCGAGAAATCTTTTAGCAAGGTCATGTTGTCTAAATCGACCAGCAGGTCAAAGGCGCGCGAAATCAGGAAGTCACCGACCAATACGGCGGTCTGGTTATTCCAGGTGGCATTGGCGGTTGGACGGCCACGACGCAAGCCAGATTCATCGACCACATCATCATGCACCAGGGTTGCGGTATGCAGCATTTCAATAATCGCCGCCAGTCTGCGTGCCTGTTCCAGATCTTCTGCGCCGCAGGCTTTGGCCGCCAGTAAGCACATAATCGGACGCATACGTTTGCCGCCGGCTTCCACCACATGCTTGCTGACTGCCATAACTAGTGCGACTTTTGAGGTAATGCCTTCATTAATAAACTGATCCATCGCGGCAAAATCGGAAGCAACAGGCGCGAGAATATCTTGCTTAAAGTCGATGGTCATGTGAAGGAGAACCTCAATTGTGTCAAGTAACAACGATAGTGTAACAATGAAAAACGTCTGGACAGGAAATCTGCAATCTGCGGTGCGGCCATTGTGGTTATCGTTATGAAGTACGAGGCAATGGTCTGCTTTCCTGTTCGTGCTGGCGCTGATGGCCTCCCGGTGACAGGCAGCGGTGATAGCATCAGCATGCTGGCGTTTTCGATTCTAACAAGCAATTTGATTAGATCAATGAAAAATGTAGGGTTTTGAACATTTTTGTTGCTTTTCGTTGCATGTTTATAAAATAAACAGCCGGCTGATGCAATATTTTGGCTAAATCTCTTGTTGTTTGAAGCGTTATCCCTTAAAATCTCTGCCCTTGTATAACCCCAGTGGCGTTCGTTTTAAGATCGGTATATCCCTTTACCGGCACGACGACACGGGCATGTTTGGAGTACATTATGTACGCAGTAATCCAAAGCGGTGGTAAACAGCACCGTGTAGTTGAGGGTGAAACCCTTAAAGTTGAATTATTGAAAGCTGAAACTGGCGCAACTATTACGTTTGATGACGTATTAATGCTTGTAAACGGTGATAGCATTCAAATCGGTGCTCCAGTTGTAGCTGGCGCTAAAGTAACTGCAGAAGTGGTTGGCCATGGCCGTCACGACAAAATCCGCATCATCAAAATGCGTCGTCGTAAGCACTACCGTAAGCAACAAGGTCACCGTCAATGGTTCACCGAGTTGAAAATTACTGGTATTTCAGGCTAATCACTAGGAGTAATGAGACATGGCATCTAAAAAAGCCGGTGGTTCTACTAAGAACGGTCGTGATTCGAATCCTAAGATGTTAGGTGTTAAAGTTTACGGTGGTCAAACTGTAACTGCAGGTAACATCATCGTTCGTCAACGTGGTACAGAATTCCACGCTGGTGCAAATGTAGGTATGGGCCGTGACCATACTTTATTTGCTACTGCTGACGGCGTAGTAAAATTCGAAGTGAAAGGTCAATTTGGCCGTCGCTACGTATCTGTTGAATAAGATTCAATAGAACAAAAACCCACAGTCTTCTGTGGGTTTTTTTATGCATGTCGCATCGGGAAAGAGAGCAACCCTGATCTTCATGATGATGGATAAAAAAGAACATTTGATATTAATAAACATACAAAACTTCTTATTTTCTCTAAATTTAGGCAATTTATTTGGTTTAAGATGAGTCCATGAATACATTGCGATATGCAACAATAAAAGGTGAATCTATGAAAATGCTTCGTCAAACCATGTGTGCTATGGCATTGGGTGCTGCAACGCTGGCACCAGTGATGAGTACGACTGTGTATGCTGCGCCTGTGGCAGCATCGGAGCAGCAAGCCACTGCCAATCTGGTCAAACAATTGAGTCATATTAAAAGTATGACCGCCAACTTCGAGCAGACCACCAAAACCAGTGGCAAAGCGCCTAAAAACAAGGGCCTGACTGCCCAGCATATGAATCAGGAATTTAAAGGCGTAATGAAAGTGGCGCGCCCGGGTAAATTCTATTGGGAAACCACCAGTCCGGCCAAACAGACCATTGTGACCTCAGGGAAAACCGTCTGGATTTATGACCCGGACTTGCAGCAGGCCGTGCGTCAAAACCTGGATGAGCAGGTTGCCAATACGCCAGCACTGTTATTATCGGGCAATACCAACCAGATTATGCAGTCATACCGGGTGACCCAGCCAAACAAAGGCAAAACCTATTACACCCTGTATCCAAAAAGTGATGACGGTGCTTTCCAGAGTCTGACCATCAGTTTCGGTGCCAACAAAGCACCAAGCCTGATGATTCTGGAAGATTCTTTAGGTCAAACCACCTATGTACGTTTTAACAATGTGAAGGTGAACCCGAACATTGCCAACTCGACCTTTAATTTCACCCCGCCAAAAGGCACAGATATTATTGATCAATAAGGGATGATGATCATTTCTTAAAAAAGATTTTATCTGTGAAAGCAAAAATATAGAGGAGCCATTTTAATGGCTCCTTTATTTTTAGGTGAATAATCGCCCAATGACAGGATTGAACGGAAAGTCAATTGAGCGAGTTAGGTCATGCGGACATGCATGAAATGGCAATAAAAATTGCCCTCCCTGAAAATGGTTAAAAATTAACCAAAAATAAGGGTTAACCAGAATCACGGCTGATCTGTCTGCTTTTGCTCTGTGAAAGAATCCACAATTTCTGTGGATAAATCTTGGGATAATTTATTTTTCCCGTTGAATGGGCCGCAGATGCACGATTAGGGTGCAGTCAGGATTTGATTTTATTTTAAAATTATCATTATGAATTTTAATGGAATATTATAAATTTTGGTATGTACCGCTGCGGATGGTTTTTGGTTGATTTTTCATTTTCTATTGCAGGTTACAGAACTGCTCTAGGATCGAACAGCAGGAGTTTTATATAGTGGTAAATAGCTAAATTGAGCGTATACAACGCCTTAGCGGGGTGAAAACTGCTGAAAATTGCAGCATGAACATAGGGGAAATGCAATGCAACATCTGAAATCAAATCTGCTCACCACGACCATCGCACTGACCACGGCATTAATGTTAAGCGCCTGTCAGCCGAAGCAGGATGCCGCACCTCAGGTGGAGGCCGAGCAAAGTCAGACTCAGGCAGCTGCCATTCCCGTAATTCAGGCCAAAGTGGTGCCGGTGGAACTGAAACAGCAGCAGCGCTGTGATGAAGAGGGCTGTACCGAATACGATATTCAGACGGTCAATACCAATGTGCCGTGGATCAATGCGTATTTTATGCAGCGGATTAAAAAGGCTGACCCGATTGCATTTAGTGAAGATGCCGCTTCTACTGCGTCAGCATCGTCAGCATCGTCAGCATCGTCAGCATCGTCAGCATCGTCAGCATC